>Ga0209671_1006056_pt1 | contig 12342 bp, 9 predicted proteins | sample WorMetHERISLAND2_2_FD_187401 | JGI IMG/M metagenome (GOLD analysis project Ga0209671, IMG submission 187401) | Marine gutless worms symbiont microbial communities from Max Planck institute for Marine Microbiology, Germany - Olavius geniculatus... | ecosystem: Host-associated > Annelida >...
GGTTTTGATTCTGTGGGGGAGTCGAATTTTTGGATTCCCCATAAGAAAGAGAAGTCGCCGTTAACACAGGGCTTGAACTACCGTTCAGCCTGTGATGGTAACAGTAATTGACAACAAAACAATAAACTGATTCATTACCTAGTGTATTGACGTGCCGATCAATGGCGAAACCGGCGCTGATTGCGGCTCGTGTTTCATGGGCCTGAAAAGCACGTACTAGACGCAATACACTTAGACGTCGCAGCCGGTCAAGGGAGGGAACCGATTCTGCCTCGCGGCCGGGTGGAATGGCTGCAGTGTCGCCAGCAGTCGAGCCACTGTGGGACGACATCAGCCACCCCGTCTAACGGCGTATTGTAAATCAAAGCCGAAGCTTCGTGACGTCGCCAGTAGCTACGTTTTAACTGCAGAAGCTGTGACCGAACCCACGGCACGTTCTGGCAGTTACTGCTACTGTAAAGTAACAGTAACGTTTACTTCCTCGACAAGCACATAAAATGTGTTTAATGTGTTTCTTATGGTTGTACAGTGTGTGTTTTTATGCGCATATGTGCGTTTACTCCATTTGTGTTATTAGTATTTTTGTTTTCATTTTAGTGCATTTTTGTCCAAAATGCACCAAAAATATTTTTGGTATTTTTTTCCGAAGGATGAAGCGTCACTCAGGATACAATCGATCAGATTTAGCTGGCAATTCAGCTGACAATCTCGATCTAGGATCGGCGGCGGTTTGCGCCTTTCGAGTTCTTTTTGCTGAAAATCTTCATCCACGTACAATTTGTCGTACAAAATGGCAGAAATGACGGACGTACAGTAGGCCTATGGCGTTTGCAGACCCCCTGAACCTTCTGTCCATCGAGTTTAATCCATGTATGTTTGTCAACATAAAGACGTTGGACTACCCTTTCACCAAAAGTGTTCTGTTACGCTTTTTAAGTACACCGAATTCGTTTTCAGCTTGCAACCCTTTTTCAAAAATTTTACCCCACGGATGTTTGGTAGTTGACGCAAATCCTATAGCTGTAGGCTAATCGTTGCTCGCCTACTTGCACAGCGGCACGTATAGTCGTGAGGCAAAGTTGTAAGCTTAACAACGCGGCTTTGGACTGCGGCTGAAACGACAGCGGAAAATTGTTGCTGGCAGCTGCGCGCCGATGCTTCGGAGGCGGCTGCGCCACGGTATTGGAGTAAAACTCGCCACACACGCGTTGTTTACGGCTTTTCACGCTTGCTTGCCGTGTTGTGTATAGGCCTTCCGAACAACGGCAAATCGCGTTCGATCGGCCAATACCGTGTACAGCAAATTTCAGCAAAATTTGGCTGTGCGTGCTGCAATTTAAATTTAAAACGTGTCGCACGTTATTTTTGGTTTCTATATCCATGCACTGGCTGTTATCTGCTTATATTCTTGTCTTTTGGCTGTTACCCTAGCTACGTCAGCTGTGTTTGGTGCGGATTTTTTTTACGTAAGTTGCATGCATCGCTTAAGATGACGATCAGCATGTAGTTCTCTGTTATTTGTGGACTACGGCTGAAATAGGCAGGCAAAAAAATTTAATCACGTGTTGCCGCATATTTTTTGCGACAAGAGTAAAAAACCCAATAAACCTGAAACAAATCCAAAGCAATTCAAGTCTTCTGAACGGTGTTTTGTTTTTGTTATATTTTACATGTTTTATTCATAGCTTTAGAAGTAATCGTGGGCGAAGGTTTAGAAGCTTCCGCGGTCGATTTTTTCTGATGGCATTGCTGTCTATTTTATATTATCATTTGATGAGCCAGTCAGCTAGCTGCCAATTTGGAGTCCGCGCAGAGCATCACCAATATATAATATTGTGTTAACAGCACCATAGCAAGTGCCTCGACCTTTTACGTTTGTGATGCACTGCGGCATCAGGAAGATTAAGCGGCTTCTAGTTTGTAGCTGTGGTCGGCCGAGGGAACTCGGATATCCCGTGACGAAATAAAGAAAGAAAACAGCTATTGTCTAGGTATTGCAGGCGGCGGCCTAAAAAGTTTAAGCTGCTATGTTTACCCACCCACAATCAACATTGCGTATTCTGTACGCGTAGGCTAATGCGATTGCTGTCGCCAGGTGGCGTTGCTAGGAGCGCAATTTCAAACGCCTATAGTTTGACTATATAGAGCCCCGGGCGGTTCTTACGCTAGGGTCTGCCCCGATTTTCTAGTTGTGTAAGAACTAATAGAAGTAACGTTACAATGACTGACAAGGAAAGGAAGAATTGCGGAAAGAAAACTGTTTTTGACATGACGCACGTAAATACGTCGGTAAGCGATTCTTGATGACGTCACCGGATATTGCGGTCGCGTGCCTTCCGGCCTATGTCGCCAACTAAGTAAAAATTAAAGTCGACAAAAGCAGCAGCAACGGCTTGGCGCATTTGATGAGTGACAGCGTGGTAACTGACGGTTAATGAAATCTGTGAGTGGCTTGTATATCATACGGCTGTATAAGACTGAGCGTGGTCGACGTCGGAAACTGTCAAAGCTCCGCTTAAACCCCAAACTCCACTACGTAGGCCTACCTCGATTAATTGTGGATTTGTTGGGCAACAAGAACCCTATTAGATATCAAGATCATAGGTCAAAGGTTAGAGCCACATGGGTTTTTTTGAGTTTTTGTGTGCACGATACTGCTTGAACCACTCGGCCTGGGTTCGCAAAATGTCATTTGCAAGATGACGCCACTATTGCTGCCCGCGGAAGCGACTGCGGCTACCCGCTGGCAGCACTTAAGCTTGAGCGAGGCTTGACAATCTTGTTATGTTATTTTTTTTGTTTTCTTGTTACCAGTTGCAGTGAATGGAGATATCAAAATCCCACCATGAAGTGATGACTGCACCGACTAGTCCCCGGAACCGTTTGCTAAGGGCTTACCACTAACGGCTTCTTAGCGGTCCAGACCGATAAGACGTCTGTCACTCACTGGTAGTAATTTTTAAGACTCAAAAGCAACAAGCTTTACGTGATTTATAACGACATAAGATAAACTACCGTTTTCCCATGGAGTCCATTGGTAAATCACTGCAGAACTAATATTCAGTTATTCACTCACTGATTATCACCACTAGTACTGTGACGACTGACGAGGACACGCTCACTCGCGCTGGCGGCTCTGCTTGCAGCAGTGTGAGCACAACACATTGTTTGGTTTTTCACTAAACCGCTTCAATCGCTATAGCTTATCGGCGGCGGCGGCGTGAAACCTTAGGTGTCCGGGACCGCTAACGAAACGGTTGGTTGCGGTCCGAGGCCTTAACGGCGGCGCCGGCGGCGAACGGCGTCGGTTCCGGGGACTTCCTACACTACCACCGACTATAGTCATGAGCATAAAAAAGACGAAATGTGTTACTTTCTGCATCGCAGGTTGCTCCATGAATGCACTTGCTTACTGCATACGGCGGAATTTCGTCCAGTTGGCAAGCTACCGCTAAGGGAACACGGAATGCCGGTGGCTGCGAAATCCCTCGAGCCCGTGGGTGCCGCGCGTGTAGTGAAGAAGAAGCGTCGAAACAGCTGTTCTCTTCTGCTTCCGCCACAACTTTTCTCGCCACCGCCACAGTGCCACTGCCGTCGGCTGGTCAACAGATGACCGACCGACTACATGCAGACTGTCGAGCTTGTACTGCCATGCATGCCAGCTTGCTGCTGTTACCAACGGTGGCAGCGTTTTTGCAGAGGAGGATTGGGCAATCAACTGCCAAATTGGTGCCCCCTTTCTCTAAATTTTAGCTTTTAAAAAAGTTTTTTATTTTCCCTTATTTGCCCTTATTTTCAGGCAGTATTTGGGCAGAATTGAAATTTTGAGCACTCATCATTTCCTCCGTCGGATAATTGCAGTCGTCTTTCGGGAAAGTCCAACTTTCTGCCTTCGCTCAACTTTTTAAACCCGCGACTGTCGCAAACACAGACAGATAGCATGACGCGTGTCTTTTAGTTTAGTTGCTGAGCCTATAGCGTCTGTAAATCTTGACAGTGTATTGTGCCGTCGCAAGACACCGTGATAACGCGATGTGTGCGGCAATTTTGTTTCACTTATTGGACGTTTGGTGACGTTAACTTGTAATTTTTAAGCTAAAAATTGGCACGACTGTTAATGATGATGATGAAGGACGAATAAACTTTAGCGTGGCGGTAAGTCCTAAGACTACAAAGACACGTAACAATACGCCTAAACAGTGAAGTCACGTAGTACTAATCAGTGCAATGAGACGTTCTTAGTCATAGCTGTAAGACCGAGCAAAAAGTTCGGTTTTCAGTCTGCTGCGGAAAACTTGCAACGGCGGCGATGACCGGACTGACTCCGGCAAACTGTTCCAGACCGATGCAGCAGTCGCTGGAAAGGTGCAGTCGTCAATGGTAGAACTCACAGTGCGTAGAGCGACCAGCGCTGATGTAGTCGAAGAGCGCAGTCGTCGACGTACGTTGAGGTGTGACACACGCTGAAGGTCTGAAGGCAGGTAGCCAGGTGCAGAGCCGTGGAGGCAGCGATACACCAGCACTGCCAGCCAAAACGAAATACGTTCTGGCATCCGAAGCCAGTGTAATCTGCGCAGTAACGGCTGAATGTGGTCCCGACGGCAAGCTTTGAAAATCAGCCGTGCAGCGGCGTTCTGCAAAGACTGAAGCCTGTCCATCAGTTGCTTCGGAAGGCCAGCAAGAGTTGCGGAGCCGTATAGTCAAGTCTGGAAAACGCCAGCGCCACGATGAGCGACTACATCACGTCGTTTGACACAGATCGGCATATGCTTCGTAGTTGTCGAAGGGCACAAAACACTTCGAACTTTGTTCTTGCCTAAAGAAACGTTTTTACTGAATTGTTTCGTTTTCGAGTTAGCAGCATGTGTATGTACACAACAGACCGACAGGCGGACGTGTAAAACGCGTAATGCGCGTCCTAACGGTCCGATACAATACAACTTGCGGATCAAAGAATCTCTGTCATGGCGCCGTGCTGGACTTTCTGTAAGCTTACTTGTCAGGCGATTCCCAGCACACGACAATCGACAGAGCAACGTTTTTATACGTTTGCTGTAGAGAAGCTGGTAGTGATAAAACCACGATAACTGTTAAATCGTCGCACCGCATAAAATTTGGCCACTGACTCAATAAGTGGCATTTAAATACGAGTATGACGTCATCGAGCACACTGTATAGGCCTACGTTGCTTTTGGTAACGTACTTACTACTCAGACTTATGGCCATCGATTAAGAAATTTTTTTTAAATTCGCAAAACTTTACGAATTTAATCACATTTTGAACATTTATCACAATTTTGTTTTTGCACATTTTTAGTAACAAAATTTTTAAAATTTGTAAAAAAAATCGTAAATTAAAAGAACAAAATTTGTTTAATTCGAATTCGCATTAGCGTTATTTTTACGGGCTTTAGAATAATTTCTGTTTGTTCGACGACATGTCTAACGACTTTTCATTTAACTTTTTAACTCAATTCACCTGCATAGAAAGTTATGAAACAGCCCCAAAACTTTAGTCGTCAATTATTAATAACGCAACAACCTTGTGAAGATTGTTTTTAGTGCAACGATAGCGTTGTTTAGTTTACAATCTGGAGTAGTGTGGCCGTTATTAAAACGGAAAACAATAAACCAGGACGAAAAAGGCAAGTGTATAACTGTATATTATATAATTCGTTGATGTCTGATGATATGCTTTATCTGGATAATCGATTACTATTGTACTGTATGGTTTTTTAGGACTTCGCAGCGAACAAATTCACCTTGCCTACCAACGTCGTGCGATCTGAAAACACGGCCGACGTCTTTACTATAACCATAATCCAAATCGACCACGAAATAAAAGAGGATCAATAACGGAAAACCGGACTCCGGCGCGGTTTATACGCAAGCGGTGTGGACCCTGCAGCCAGCTGACATCTGCCAATCAGATAATATCAGCGCCACGGTATTACGGACACGGACCGTCAGGCATCCACCGATTGGATTAACCGATCCAATCGTTCGTGGTTCCAAAGACGATTAGGACGCCCGGACTTAGTACTTGAGAGACAGGCTGTACTCAACCGGTCATCAACGTCGAGTGGTGGTGCTGAGAGTCGTCTTCGAAGATGTTCGACTCCGCGTGTGGGACGCAGTTTATCCCTCCTTATGATATCAACTGTACGCAGTTGCTGGCCGGGTATGCCATGATGGCAGCCCGCTACGCCAACGACTCCAATAAGACCATCAGTAACTCCACCAGTATCTCCACAGGTCCTGCTCCAGACGCCGGCCGGATGGAGACGACGTTCCAGATGGTGGTGGAGCTGTACATCATCAGCCTGCTGGCGGCGTTTGGTCTGATCGGCAACGTGTTGTCGGTGATCGTGCTGCGTCAGGACCGTGAGCGACGCGACGCTTTGCTACTGCTACAGGCCAGTCCAATTAACTTTTCAGCCGAAAATAGTGGGTGGGTGATCTCCATTTTTTTCTCCATCTGCCTTTTACATCTTGATTGTATAAAGCAGTAAAGCTGGCATTACAATTTCCTCTGGTACGTGGTGCATTAGTACATTCATTGTGTATACTATTAATACAAGACAGTAGCGACTTCTTAAGGGGTACTCCTCTTTGACGCCCCCGTTTGAGGGTATTCTCTGTATCCGTCGGTACGAATTTTTGTCACGAAAAAACTAGTCTATGTGTCAGCATACAGTGAAGATTTCGTCATCCGTTTTGATAGGGCAGCAGGGTGTAACAGACAGACAGCTAGGCTGACGGACGGACGGACAGAACGGACGTCTCTACGATAGCAAAGACGCACTTTGCGTAGCTGTCGCGCGTAAAAAAGAAAGTAACTTATAAACTTAACTAAACTTAACTAACCGCGGTAATTTTCAACGGGCTACAAATCTTTTACGCCGTTTATAAACAATGCGGCTTTGTAGCTAAGAATTAAAATGATCTTGGCAAATTGTTACCGTATCGATGTTATTCGTGTGAAATAATTTGATAAAGTCGCTGCTGCTAGTGCAGGCGGTTGCGGTGGCTGACGCGTGCTACCTCCTAGTCAGCGTGCTTCGCTATCCACTGCGCTACCTAATCTCACCCTCAGACGACGGAAGCAGCCGATGGGTCGATATGCAGCCCGTCGTCTTCCCGCTACTCAAAACGTTCCAGGTAATATGCTGAAAATCTTTATCGTACACATTGGTAGTAGCAAACATGAAGAGTCAAACGACGAAATTCAAACTCAAGAAGCCCAGCGGTCGCTATGGCGAGCCGACCGTACCGCCTGTATTCGAAGGCCATCGTCCGATTGCCGGTCGTGAAAAGAAAGCAGTTACTTAAGGTGATTGCAGCCCCATGCACGCTACAGTGATGCTGCTATGTCGAACGCTACTATCAACGTTAGGATACGATATGATAATTCGGCGCACGTGGGTGATAGCTGCACGCAGCAACTTTACATTCAAAATTGCGACCAAGCCGCCGCAGATAGAGACATAGTTACTATTGACAGCCTATAGGAACTTGTAATCGCCCTATCCAACGATACCGTCGACGACTCCTTCCGACGTACCGTTTAGCCACAATACATGCGTTGCATACAGACGACAGACAACAGACAAACAAGTAGACATTTTGTACCTAAGGCTTGACCTAACGATCGGCCAAAAATCGTAAAGCTACGTTTTATAACAGTGCCAAAAACACTATTTTAATATTTCAGTGTCGACTAGCGCCATACATGAGAGTGATAAATACGGCAGGAAATTTAAACCCAAACTTTAATTAATTCGGTTGCTTTAATAACATATCTGTAGATGTAATCAGGACCGTGTTCGAAAAAAAATTCGTTGCTACTTTGCTGCCATAGCAACGTCCATATCGGCGAGTTTACAGACTGAAATATCATTACTATTAATACAGAACTCTCGGTGGGCAGGCGCATACACTCGCCCAAAATTTTTTTTTATCTAATATTCTCGACTGTCTGTATAGGAAATCACGATAATATCCTTTTCGATATTATTTTATCCGGATTGTTTCTAGTATATATGAGGAAACTAAAGATCCGGATAGCGTTGATAACGTCTATGTGTTAATTTATCGTTATTGTACTAAGTTTAAACTTTTTCGTATATACGCTATCACTGCATTAACTGTTTCAGATAACAAATTTAAACAAAAGTTTGATAAACATGAAAAAGCTATGGTTCATTTTGAGAGACAACACGTACGTAAAGTTTTTTTAATGTTACGTCTTTTGTTCAATGTTTGCAGGCATTTGTATTTTTCTGAAGAAAAACATTTTTACTTTAAAAAATTGTTGTCGAATTTTTTGACGTTCATGCACCTATACTACGTTCTGGAAACTACCAGGTGGCACAGAGGGACGTAACTGAACTAAACTGAACCTGTACTGACGGACATGGTTTAGTTTTTGATGAACTGACCAATGAGCAAGCAGTAATGTATTACAGTAGGCACCGTCTAACGGCGCCGGTGGCTTACGTGACTACGCTCAGGTATACACGCCAACCAATGACCAGTGAGCTCGCCCTGCTTGCCCATTGGTCAGTTCGTTAAACACTGAACCGTGTCAGTTCAGTTCAGTTCAGTTTAGTTTAGTTACATCGTTCTGCAGGCGTCTTTTCGTACGTAGATCAAACAATTAAACAGTACCTGATTCGCCTTGATCACTGCAGTGAATAGTGAACATGTTGAACACTGCTTTTCACCGTTTAGCATAACAACCCTTCACTGCAATGATTGGGGCTAATCGTTGTCAAAACTATTTATTTTTGATCGTTGCACGAAAACCGTGCTTGCTTCACAGTCCACTTTTCAATCGCCACCCGGTCTGTAGATAACTGGTACTGCTATTTTGAAAGAAATAAATAACAAATGAAAGAAATATTGCACAGTAATGATGCTGTGTGGCAGACGATAGCGATATGGATGATGGTGTTGGTGACCGTGGACCGCTTCACGTGCGTATGTCGGCCTCTCGTCGCGCCAATATACTTCAACCGAGACACTCGACGTCGATACGCAGTCATCGTCTTCGTCATTGGATTCATCTACAACACGCCCAGGTAGGCCTAATGGACTACAGACAAACCCCGTCCCATGACAAAACTTTTTCTGCGACAAAAACCCCGAGACAAAACACTTTTTTTGGTGCCGTGTTTCTGCATTTTGCTGTACGCTGAATTGTTGTAAACATTTTCGGTATTTCGTTTTTTCCGTAACGGAGGTTTTGTTGTAGGGGATTTTGTCGTGGGGTTTGTCGTACATAAATTCGTTATTGAAAATCATTTTTGAGGAATAGACGACATTGCGGATCTTGTCTATTCGTCTGTCTACTCTTTCTCCCGTACGATACGAGCTCTTAACTCAAAGGCAAGAAAGCGCAAAATTTGTGTGAACGTTTTCCGATGCAAGAGTAAAGTCTGGCGGGCCAATTTTCAGGTCAAAATGTCAAAGACTAGAATGTTAGGGTTGCGCAGCTCTAGATGGACGAATGTGCATAGGCGGAAGCCGGACGGCCGCATACCATAACACTGGGTCGACATCTTCGCTTGTTTATAAACGTAACCAAATAACCATGCAGCAGTCTTTGCAAATGAAATTGTTTATGAAGTGTCAGAGCCACCAGGGACAGTTGTAATAAAGGTTTATAAACGGTACATTCAAACCACCAAAAATGTGGGACAGGGTCCAACGTAGGGCCTTCGGGCGCTGTAAGTCCGAAATCTAAAATGCCTCTCCCTCCTAAATTTTTTTACGGATCTTGTTGAAATTTAGTCTCAATTACTTTTAGGTAATTGTTTTTCCTCTTAATTTTGGTCTTAGTCCAATGTCCGGTTTTAGTGGAGAAATGAAAAATTTTTTTAAAGAAAAATAACAAAAAGTAAAGTAGACAAAAACAAAACGAAAACATAAGGCCTCCCGTTGCTACGTGAGGGCGGCTTAAAAAATTCACTTTATGTCACCAAAACGATAATGTTTAAAGCAGTTGTTTCTACCGTGACTTTTACTGTGCAAATTCTACGCCGAATTGTGTGTGCATAGAGGGAGCCGGCCACGTGTTACCTGAGGATGAAGTTGGGATTTGACAGTTTCATTTGTGGCGTCATTCTCTAATTGACGCGTGATTGGCAGTTGCTTACCTCAGCACTAACAGGCAGCTGTGCGTGCTGGTTTATATGGAGACGGACGGCGTCTGACATTAACGTGTCAGACCCGTGTGTGTGTGTGACAACAACGGTTTTTTACCAACCGTTAAGTCGATTCCTGGCTACGAGGTGTCATCTCTCTATCTGTCTGTCTGTCTGCCCGTAATGCATGCATTGTGGCTAAACCGTACGTTGTATATAGGGGGTCGGCGATGGTATAGTTGGATAGTGCGATTACGAGTTTCTATAGGCTGTCAATAGTAAGCTAACCATGTCTTTATTTGCAGCTGTTTGGCCGCAGTTTTGAATGCAAAGTTGCTGCCTGCAGCCATCAACCACGTGCCCCGAATTACCGTATGGTATCCTAGCACTGATCGTGGCGTTTGATATAGGCTTAGCAGCGTGTACGGGACTCTAGTCACTCCAGGAAATCGCTTTTTTCTGCGACTGTATTTGGAAAGCTCATCGTTGCTTTTTATCAGCGTCAGATAAAGACACGGTTAGCCTACTATTGACAGCGCATAGAAACTCGTAATCGCCCTATCCAACAATACCGTCGCCGACTCCCTATATACAACGTACGGTTTAGCCGCAATACATGCATTACGGGCAGACAGACAGACAGACAGACCTACTAAATAAGTTAGCAAGTAAAGTAAGTGTGGCGTTTTTATACTGCGCATCAAAAGATATCAGCTTAATCCAAACCGTATGAACCATAAAAATGCTCAGACAAACAAAGTTTCAGTGTCTCAGACTAGTTACTTTAAGACTATTGACTTAAGACCAAGGCGTCAAAGCCCAAAACTTGGCTATATATGAGCATTGTTAACTCAGCAACCGTTAGTGCTAGAAAGGTTATGAGATCCAGACAGGCGCAAGGCAAGACCCAAGCTGATATAACGTGAGCGACGGATGTTGACTAGTAACGGTGGCTGATTGGTTAGGTTCTTCGACAGCTGCGTGATGCACATGGTAGACCGATGCCGGCCGGAGATGGGACTGCCGGCAGTGATGATCTACCGCGCCGCGTTCAACCACCAGCTGTACTACAACATCTACCGCGGAGGACTCTACCTCGTCTGTCTCTACGTCGGACCACTCATCGTCCTGGTCGTCATGAACTTTTGCCTTATTGACGCCATCAGGTATTGTAGATTATAACAGACACCGGTAACGGCTGCAAGAATTTTTTCCCAAACGATATATTTATAATGCATTAGATTAACTTAGATCGACGCCAAACATTTGTTTTAGACGATGAAATCATATAGGCTACTGATTAAGCGGTAAACTAACTCTAACATCCTTAACCCAACTCTAACCCTAACCATATACCTTAGTGTAACGCGTAAATCGCAATAGTGTTTGCGAAAGTGTGTATTATAGGTAAAGTTCGCTTCACATATTAACAAAATAATAATTTACGAAATTAATCTCCTCTCAAAAAAGTCTAAATTTAGACTCAAACTCCCACCACAGCGAAAAACAACAGCAGCGCATTAGAGAATGTATATAACACTGCCTACAATGTCTACTACATATATATCTGTTATTTGCCAGAGGGCAGCAGCTATCTCTATACAGTAGATATGTCATTTAAGAAAAAAAATTTCGCAGGGCTGCACTAGCTTTCATTTATGGTTGACTTGCTGGACAACATGACGTGGGCTACAAGTTGTGCAACAAGTATATAAGAAATCAAATTACTGGAGCTTATGGGGTGTTTACACGATCTAGCAAACGTCCAGCAAACTTCCAGCAAATGTATTCAAAATGCACGTGCTAAACACCCTATTAGGCTTGATGCATGAACGACTATGAATAGTGATGAGTGTATACAGACGTCGTCAGCTGGCCGTACAGTACATAATTATATCTTTTTTTAGATAATTGGATTAGCTTGTTCTGACTGTCATATAGTTCTGTTCGTATAGATTTTATTACCTTCGCAAGGGAGGTTATGTTTTTGCCAGACTTTGTTTGTTTGTCTGTCTGTCTGTGTGTCAGCAAGATAACTCAAAAAGTTATGGACGGATCTTTCCGAAATTTTCTGCGAATGTCGGGAATGGCAAAAACTACCAGTGATTCAATTTTGGGGGTGATCCGGAAGGAATCCTAGATTCTGGATCACTTTGAAATTTTCGTTAACATTGTTTTCAATGGGGCATAAGGA
>Ga0209671_1006057_pt1 | contig 12341 bp, 6 predicted proteins | sample WorMetHERISLAND2_2_FD_187401 | JGI IMG/M metagenome (GOLD analysis project Ga0209671, IMG submission 187401) | Marine gutless worms symbiont microbial communities from Max Planck institute for Marine Microbiology, Germany - Olavius geniculatus... | ecosystem: Host-associated > Annelida >...
TGCGTTGTTTCCTAAAGCCACTTTGGACTGGTGTGATCAGTTTGAGCTGTTCCAAGTACCAGACGAGTCTGGTGTTTATCATACGTTCCATAACCTTGCACAAGCAACTAGTTAGAGCAATGGGTCGATAACTTGTTGGGTCAGTTGATGTTTGCTTCTGCAACACCGAGGGAATGCAGACCAAGCGAAATATGCATTGAAATATGCAAAAACGTGAAAAAATATCCCAAACTATCGATCATAACTTGAAGAAACATCATCAGATTTTAATAATTTTTGGTCTAAGTATTTCTGACACCACTGGCTACTGAATGATTGTTTAAGTTCCCACCTCACCTAACTTCTGCTCTTGCTCTACCTGGGGAAAACCGACCAAGCAAATCGTGTTGAAATGAATGAAAAAAACTTCAATAAATTCTACCTATCCAGATCTCTGGCCGGCAACAGCCAGTTGATTACAAGGTTTGATTGTCCCTAAGCATTGTGTCTAATAGATGACGTTCAGAAATGTTTATGAATTTAAGGAGGGACTGGTGAAGTCTGTATTGGTCTGAAGCAGAACATTATCGATACTGCTGTCAATGAATGGAGAAAGCGTCTCTTTGCATGTGTTCGCACAATGCACCCACATTTCAAGCAAGTTTGCTGTAGGCAGTTGGAAAACAAAACACTTAAATGAAATGTCAGCCAAAGTGTCAAGAAAATTAACAAAATATGTTTTTGAGCATTATTTAGATTGAGCAGTAGTATGCAGATTGGGAAAAAGCAATATTTTGTTGGTCCTATTTTCCCCAGGTAGCGCACAAACAGATTTTGGATAAGTGAGAAATTGAACATTTATTTAATGGCAAGTTTCTCAGGAATATTAGTACCAAAAATTATTAAAATCTGATAATCCTTCTTCACATTACAATCAAAATGTTCGGAATGTTTTTTGAGACACAGTGTATAATTCAAAGTGCAAAAATGGCAGAAACAATAATCTCACTATTTTTGGCCTGAACGGTGGTGGAATCTGTTTCAGTTCGAGAGCCTTCCAGTCAATCTTGTTGTTGAAGAATGCATGGACGAGTATTGCACGTTCACCGCCTTGTGACGGGATGCAGCCAAGTCGCTTCGCTGGATTCTTCGTCATAAACTGTCCAGCGAAATAAACACAACGAGCTATTAACAAGAAAGCAAAGAATACACACAATAACCAACTGATCATAGAATGTTTATACAGGCTAGCAGTAAATGTGTTTTATTACAAAATTATCTTAACATTACAAAATTGTAAAAAATGCCAGCAATCGTACTTTGACAGAAACGATTTAACAGAAACTAGAAAATTTAACTGCATACAAAATACTAATCCCTTTTAGCACACAAACCGTACTGTGACAGAAACAATTAAGCACAAACCAGTCAATCAAAATCCGTATAAAATACAGACCCCTTTCAGCACAGCGACTGCTTCTTTGCTAAGCCAGATGGGAAACAGAACATCATCTTGTAGGATTGCCTCAAACAAGTCATCCTCACTGTCAGCCTCAAAGGGCGGTTGTCCTGCCAACATTTCATAGATGAGAACACCCAGTGCCCACCAGTCGACAGAAATATTATATGGCAACTCTCTCAGAATCTGCTCAACAAACGCAACACAACATCGCAAACGTACACATAACTGGCAAACAACCTTGAAGCAGTGATGTGTCCTCGAGGACTTGTCCTCATCCTTGACGTGCCTCGAGGACACACACAATGTCCTTTGTCTTGTCCTTGGTCCCATTTGCTTGGCCTTGAGATAAAGTCCTTGGCCATAATACTGAGGACTTTAATAAATTCTGTTGATTATTACCGACAGTCTGAGCACTAAACTGAAAAGGTGTTGAACATTAACTTTTGACATAACTGAAACCTGTGATGCCAGAATTGCCACTGTGGTAGCAGTTTTTGGATGACCATAGTTTTGGCCTAGAGTTTTTTGGCCTTGGTTCCAAGTCCCTGTCTTTGGCTTCACTTTCCTTGTAAGTGGTTGGCCTTGGCCTTGAACACAAAGTCCTCAATAACATCACTGTCTTGAAGATTCACAACTAAACACCACGACTCAGTCAAACACTGCTGCACACAGTTTCACTGCTGTAGAATACTTCAGCTAACAGCTGATGCATGCAAGAAATGTGCAATAATGAATTGCTCGACTCACATTTTATGACTGACAAACTATAAAATCAACACCTGGTATTAATGTACTGACCTAGTAATTACTGTAGAATCATTTACAATTAATCACATCCTTTGTTCATTATGCAGCATATACAATGGTCCGGGTTTACCTTCTGGGGCGAGTTTCCAAAAGCAAACTTTTGGGAATTGTTAGACCAATAATTCTTGCAGGCAAAATGCCGTTCCTATCGCACTGAAGGATATAGCTACCAGAGTATGCTGCATGAATCAACAACAGTTTGGAATAGCACAATACCTCTGGAGCAATGTAGTCTGGAGTGCCACAGAATGTGTCAGTTGTAGCTCCAGATGACATACCCTCCTTGCACATGCCAAAGTCAGCCAGCTTGCAGTGGCCCTCAGCATCAAGCAGAATGTTGTCCAGCTTCAGATCACTGCAATAACAGTTCACCACTAATGATTAGTATCTGTCAGAAACAATGACTCCGATCCGATGATTCATCCAATAATATCTTCTCTTCATCACATATTGTCTACCCAATCAGCACAAAGTATGTAAAAACATGCGTAAGCTTTAATTTGGACAATTAGCAGTTATGTGCACAGCGGCCTGACTAGTGTAGCCAAATGAACCAAATACTGTACAAACTAAAAAAGACTATTAATTAATTCAACTGCCAACTTCCATCTACATCCCATCATAAACTAAAAACTAAATAGTTTACTGACAGGCATATATTCATTAGCACACGCATGACTGTTTTTAGTGTAAGAGTGGGCTAAAATCTAACTTTATTAATTAATCATCATCATAATCAACTATCACTGGGACGTCCTCGTATTACATAAATGAAAACCATTCAGCAGGATCTGAAATTCAGCGACCTCAATATAGACGACGCAGTTGACTTGGCTCAGAACCGTCCACTCTGGAGATTGATGTCTACGTTCGGCGCTACGCACTCTTAGTGGTGCTTGCCAGAAATGATGACGATAATGATAATCAATGCACTACGCTAGATATGCACTGCATTTCAATTTCCAAATTTATCAGCCTTGAAAGCAAAATTTGAGCAAATTTACATCCTCAAATCTAGCAGAGATGGAGCAGTGTCAAACTTGGGACAATACATTTATGTTGTCACTAGTGTTCTATAATTTTAGGTAAATAATTGTAATGATGTTAACTCTAACAGCTGTGACCAATAATGCATCAAACTGTCAAATGACATATACAACAACAAACCAAGACCAGTTTCATTACTCTTAACTGTAAATAGTTCATGCACATTAGATATGCCAAAATTTTCCAAAACTAACCAGAATATTTTCTGCAAGCAGATTTGCCGAAAATGGCTAAGTGTCGAATCTGCAGAAACCGAGGGCAAAATCTGGTAGAACCCCCACATTGCATACAATACAAATAATACGAAAAACGCACAAAAAACCAAATACCGGTAAACAACACCATGACGATGCAGAAACATGAGAGCTAATGTAACTTCGGCAGCATAGAAACGTGTGCGTGGCTCGTCAAAACGTCGAGCATGCTGGATTTGAAACATGAGGTCTCCACCACTGATGTACTCCATCACAAAGAACAACCTGCCCTATGACAACACATACAGAAAACAGTTGTTGTACGGACACAAGACAGCAATAGTCTGCAGTAAACCAAAACAAAAACTCTTGCTGTAACTTATGAAACACTGCGTAAACTGATGCCAAAGCACAAACAGCTGCAAGAGCCACTCTTCTGGAGTTACTCCATTTCAAGCCAATCAACACAGAAAATGACATAAAAAAACACTATTGAGCTATGTTAAAATGGTAATAAAGGAAATTCCAGTAGACCATGAAAGTAAGTTTACTTAACAAGAATCAACGATTTGCAATAGTTGATGATTTGAAATAAACCTTACAGTGAGTCAACATGGAAATATTTTGGCCAGATATCTTGTAGATCTAAACACTTCACTAACATATGCTTCACTGTAAGTGAAAGTCTGCATTTTTAAAAACCAATCGCCATTCCTGCCACCCAACTCGATGTCAAAAGTGCCCATGAGACAGGCATGAAATCAACAGCACTCACTCGAGTCTGAAAGCAGGAGTGCAGAGCACATAAGAACGGATGTTTGGCTGACAATGCAAGTATTCTCTTCTCAGTCATCGTGCACTCGACGTCATCATCCTGCAGTATGCTATCCTTCTTCAACACTTTCACCGCAAATATTTCTCCAGTCGCCTTGTGTTCAGCTAACAGTACCTATCATTGTTCACAATGACAACAACAGAGATTTTTTTACACGATGTTAAGTAGTGAAAATGATGACCCACTTTTCAAATTTTTGCTGAAATGGAACAAAGATGTAAACACTGCAGAAAAATTTACATGACATTTGCAATTAAAGGTCCATGAACACCAAAATTAACATATATATTTTATCCATTTTCGTAAAATTGCATAATGTCTCTTGACAGTAATATCAGTGCCCAGCGTCTTGTCAACATGGAAAAACTTATCTTTGAAATTGACAATCTACGAAAATCACGTAGAAAACGCGCTGCCATATTGGCATGTAAATGCCCACGGTGACGTCATCACGCTAGCCAATAAACATCATGAATATTAATAGCCTAGACTGATGACGTTATTGGCTAGGCCATTAATATTCATGACGTCTCTAGACTAGGCTCATGATAACATCGGGGAAACTGGTAAATTTTTCACCTAACGTAACATAATGCCGCATTTCGTTTAAAATTGCACATTAATTTTGTACATTTATGAAGCTCAAATCAAAATATTATATATGTGAGGTTAGATGTCTAATTTAAACCTACATAAATTGCGCGAGCAAGTTTGACCGTGGCCATGGACCTTTAAGTGCCACGTCGAGTTCAGTTCAATAATCTAAGCAGAACAAGACTTAAAATATACCTTTCCAAAACTGCCTTTGCCGAGAACTTTGATAAATGTGAAGTTGTTGAGACCAACACGGGCAGCATCAGCAGTTGCTGGTGATTGTCCACCATCATCACCAGTTTTTGTGGGCCAATCGTCAGCATCCTGCCCGATCATACCCACCTCACCTGCCGACTTACCTGCTGAATATGACAAAATGTAACCACAACTAGAATAGACTATCACTTGTGCTCATCATTACGATACTAGAATGAAACGAGTTCGCCATAAACTTACTAAATTTAACAAGACCTTCACGTTTATGGAGCAACGACCTGACACAATCAGACACATAATTCACAGACAAACTATAGCAAATTTACCGTTTTATCAGCTGCGTGAATCCTGGTTTAATATAACACTTGCGACAATGATTTTCAACAACAATTAAATATTTCGGTTGAATATCATAACCGATAAACCCGATGGACTAATCAAATAAAAATATGTGTCATATGTCAATTTCAATAACCGTAAAAACTTAGATAACGGTCCAGGAAGCAAGCAGGACAGAAAAAACTGAGGCATATGCATAATTGCAAGAATGCTTATCATCTAACTATTAAGTGATGGCTCCAAATTGTTACATTCTCCACATTGTTACATTCTGAATTGGACAGTCTCATTTTATATCTAGCATCGAGCCGTACTTTGTAGTCTCTTCGTTGCTCAGTTTGTGTTGCTTTTTGTGTTCTATTGTCGTTTCTTTTCTTTTTCTTTTTTTTCTGTACTTAGTGTACAATGAAATAATAAATAATAGTGTACCTGGTGGCATAATGGTAGCGTGTTTGACTTATGATTGACAGGTCATGAGTCTGACTCCTGGTCGAAGTCAGTATCAAGTGGTTACTAGTCAGATGGTTGACTGTCTGCGGACAGGTAAACAATCTTGGTACATCAGCACCGACTACCAAAGTCAACTCAGCTTTTCATCCATCCACAGTAGGAAAATCAAGTACCAGCCTGTCTAGCCAAGGTTAAGGTGGGTACATTCACCTGTGTTGAGTGTCAGATCTAACACTGTGTGATCCAGTATGGCAGGTGATGCTCCATAGCTCTGTGACGACTGTCCCATACAGGCCAGTCGAGAGCCACGATGGGGCCCGGGGTAACATTATCGCGAGGCCCCCAAACATTTTCACGGGGCCCCTCTGGGAAGAAAATTTTTAAATTTTGTTTCAAAATGGTACATTCTGGCGTACTTTATGTTTCTGGCCGACAGTGGGGCCCCCCAAACGTCGTGAGGCCCAGGATAGCTAACCCCCCTACCCCACCTTCTCAACGGGCCTGTTTCCATAAACGTAATCTTTAAGCATTTAAGACTTACTGCCTGACTCAGTCCCTGCTGCTCCTCCACTGCTTACTGTAGAAGACATCGACACACCACTTGATAACGGCTGCAAATGAACACACCAAGCAGAACTGTTACAAAATCACCACTACTTCTGTCTGCCAATACATAATACCACACATACATGTAATAAAGTTATGGCTGTCCTGTGTACTCAAGGTATGATGACCAGAGTTAACTACCTTGATTGTCAAGTACTCATTAATCTATCAAAGTACTTTGATAGCTTAGCCCTGATATATCTAAAAAAAATTTAAACTAAACAATACTTCAACATCTGAAGCATTGGATGTGGATGCCTATGCCCTCTGCAGTAACTCGCACACTCAACAAAGAAGACAAACCTTCTTTCCAAACAAGCCAAGTTCCTTCAGTCTCTCTGCCAAGTCCTTCGTATTGATCCCACAATTCTTTGCCACATTTTTCTCGCATCTCTTATGAATTGTCATTTTACAAGCTGTACACACAAACAGGAAAGTTAGTAAATATTACCGCTATTCACAATAGCCATATAACTAAGTCAATTATTTTTAAAAAAATAAAATGTACTTAGAAATTGCCATCAGTCAGCAAACAACTGGACAAATACAAATCTTTCTTACCCATACCTTTCCAAATCTTTTCATGTATGCATGGTACAAAGTTTTCGACATATACTGTACAGTATGGAAAATACAGGGTGGGGCAAAAAATGTGGCAGTTTACTTTTGTCCATATATTCGCCAATTATTGATCGATTTTCAAAATTCTTTCACTGCCACACTCTGCAGACAATTTGCAATAACATGATTATTACATTTCCCACCACACCATAAATGTGTCTCTACACTAACTTATGAAACATCAATGAAATATGCATTATGCATACATAACGATAATAACAAGCAGACATTTTGGTAAAATTAAAAAAACACCTCAGACCAACATTGCAGTGAATGGTCTGTATGACACTAAACTGTGTGGGTCTAACACAGTCCAGCATCATACAGATCATTCATTGCAATGTTGGTCTAAAGTGTTTTTCCATTTACCTGAATTTTGGTTATTATCGTTAGTTTTTGCTTACATTTATATTTAACAAAGTAATGTAGAAACACATTTACCGTGTGGCGGGATATATAATAATCACATTATTGAAAATTGTCTGCAGAGTGTGACAGTGAAAGAATTTTGAAAATTGGTCAATAAGTGAGATGTTTTTTATGGCTCACGATGTATAAGTATTTTGTAAGAGTACAGTGAAGTGATGTTACCTTCACACTGTAAGCCCTGTCTCATGATGCCATAGATAAGTGAGCCACAGTGATCACAAAAAGTGAATCGCATGAAACTATGAATGGCAAACCGATGTGGAATATTGATATTAAATCTCTGCTCCGACAGCTGCACAGCACACACCACCATGTTATCAGTCACTGTACAAGTAAAACTTTCTAAATGAACACCATTACTGAATTATCAAAAAATGCGGCAAAGACATCCAAATGCTACTGATAATCAATCAATCATTATGCCAAATAGCAGCACATACAAATAAAAACATAATACAAAATGTTATGAAAAAGAATACTTGGTAATACTATAAACACTAGTAACACGACGAAGCGAAAAAATATCCGCATTCATCGAATGCAAATATTAACTTTACTTTCGTCGAATAACGAATGCAAATACTTATTCAGCCTGAAGAAAACTTATCTATACCAGTATATGAATAAAGCGAAACATCCAAATATAGTTCTTCAGTGTTCAGTCAGTGAAAATCAGCACCGGTATCTAAGGCAAAGTTTAGTCAATCCAGTTCAGTTAAAAAAATGAAACATCCAGAGTGTTGTGTTCTCTTCACTGACAGTATTTCCTATTTAAAATTCAATCAAGTTGAATAAAATGAAATATTCGTATTCGCCAGAAACGCCCCCAACTATTCGTCAAATATCGAATAGCTGTGAAGTTGTCGAATATTCGCATGTTGTCGAATGCAATATGAACTTCATCACATCCCTAATAAACACAAACTGCAAATAAACTATACACTGAAGTCTAAGATTAAGAACACTGTACATTATACTGAACCGATAAAATTCAAAATAAAAATAGCGTACTGCAGCAAATTCATCGGGTGAAGACTGCTTGACTCCCGGGCAGATTGTAACAATGTCTCGATGACAACGTTTGTGTACAACGCACGTACACACTGTCAGAAAAACAACAACAACAACAACCAAACATAAACAAACTTTAGCCAATTTTTCATGAAGCTACATTAAATAAGTTAAACCAATCAATATTTTAATTATCTAAACACAAACAGAAAAACATGAATGATATGCTTATGATACAGACAGGAGTTAAAATCAATAAATTGCTGCAAATGACAAGTAAACATGTAACAGTGCAGTAAATGTTGCCCATATGGCTAAAACAGAATTCCCATTTCCCAAAATGCACTTATATTCTACTGTGGATATGTCATTATTACATAAATACAAATGTTCACAGTAACATTCCTACCCTGGCACTGGTAGCCTTGTGGTGAAACAAGTCCCCTGAACAAAAGCAGCATATTCACCAGCAACAACTGACAATATCAAGAAGTTACCATAATACATTAACACAATACACTAAACAAAACGGATTTCTTCTTAATTTCTGCAGTAGTTTTATACTGCAAACAGTCTCAATACCCATGCTTGAAAACCAAAGCAACAGTTTTGTAAGTTAACTAATATCTAATAACCATGACTGTGTTTGTACTTCTAAGGGCTGGTTTCTGCATCTTAACCGGCCGGTCAAGTTAGTGTTAACTGACAGATTTGCATAACTCGCATTTTCCGTTGCACTAACCAATGGTTATAATGGCCAAAAATCTAACTGGCCAAAATCGGCCAGTTAGCTAACCGTTGATCATACTTATCATATTCAATGCAACTTTTGTAGCATTTTGCAAGCAGTTAATTGACGAATGTGGTACAATAGAACGATTTTACTGTATAGCAAGGTCTTCTAAATGCTCAAGAAGACATTTTCTGCTACAAATTTTACTACAAAATCCATTCATGAATGGACAAAATGGCCGTCCGCAATCGGTTGGCTGGCTGACGTGCGCTAGCACTCATTAATATTCATGATGCCCGCCTGTGCTAGGCGGAAGTGATAAGTGCTGTACGCATCATTGCTAAACAACTATAGTTTACCATTCAGTTACCTAACAGCCAGTCAAGGTTTTGTTCAGAAACGTGCACAAACTTAACTAGTGAGATACAATTAACAGATGGTTTACTAACTAATCAGTTGAATAAAAGATCCAGAAACCGGTCCTAAGAGTTTGGTCGGGTAATGGGTATCAAACAGAGCATCAAAACTGTAAAAAAAAACCCTAACTGTCTTCCTTGAAAACAAAGCCTAAACTAACATCACTCCAGGCAAGTATGCTGGTTAAACAGAAACCAAGACAAACTACCACCATCTACCAACATTTCACCATTCTGCACCAACAAGCCGACATCGGTATGGTACACAGTGACTTAAGACACAAGGAAACAATAACAAGAAATCTGAGCTAATGCTCATGAGACGTGTGAGAGCCCACAGCAGTTCCTGTTCGCAGGTAATTTTAATCTATGTCCATCCATTTTGTCTCAAGTTCACTATTCTGCAGACAAAAATCGCAAAAATTCACTAAAAACCCCTATTTTGAAGTTGAAGGCCATTTAAGGTTACTGATGTTAATAGCATTAAAAAGCACGTTACTAGTGCATGTTACGATAAGTAGCATGTCTGTGCCTATCTGCAAGCATTTTCATGCTAAACAAGCAAATAGTGCAAAAATCAACACTTTTTCCCATGTGCGCTGGCCACGTTGAATGCAAAAGACTGGGACCTAGTGCGCTAAAATCTACGTTCAATGCTGAAAATTTAATGTGCAGGTTGTCTTGGTCTATCTCCTGCCATTTCAGCACAATTCACTCTTGAAATGTGCGTCGCAGTCCAAAATCGTGAAAAACTCACTAAAACTCCTTATTTTTGGGCTTCAAGGTCATCGATCTTGACATTTCCAAGAAGCTCGTCACCAGTGCTTGTTATGATAAATGGCATGTCTGTGTCTATCTGCAACCATTTTCACGTCAGACGAGCCAATAGCAGTAAAATAATGCCTTTTTAGGGTGGGTGCCCCTTTTTCGCCTCCTCGTTCATGGGGACCCCCTAAACCCAGCGGCGTGAAATTTTGTCACAAAATACTAGAGACCCTAAGCTATCATATGGTGAAAACCAGAAGTCTCTATCTCACCTGGTCTTGGAACGGTATCAGGACAAGACAGACACCAAGACACCAAGACAGAATCACCATAGCTAACACGCTAGCTCTCGCACGTAAAAATCATAAAATACAATTTTTCACAAAAATGACGAAAATATCAAAATTTTAAACTAAAAATGTACATAAACAAAGTATACATTACACCAACCAGATGAAGTCTCGGCAGATGGAGCAAAACGTTGGTTGGCGAAAAAACGTAGCCATAAACTTATGGCCACTGACTTGATGTATCCGACGCTTGCAGGCATTGCGTCGATTGCGCATCGCATCTTTCTTCTCCTTAAACAACTTCTCTTTCACTGCACCTGAATAACACCAACACACAGAGCTTGGTAAACTCCAATATCAGTCTCACACAAGTAATAACTGTACTACAACAATTTGTGTTGTTTTGCATAATAGAATAACTGAGCAAATAATTTTCAAATGGTCACTAAATACATAAATATTAAATAAGATTCTTCTGCTACGATAATGGAGGATATAAACCTTGTGTCAAGCATCCACTTAGGTCAATGACAGCATGTAGTTTGCCAGTTGGTTCCAAATCGACCTTCAAACAAACAAAGCCAACTGCAATTCAAATCAAACTGAAAGCCAATAGCCAGTAATGGCTGTCATAAGAAATGCAACAGAACACAAAAATTACACTGCAGTACCATCTCTGCTATTCTCTCAACAACACCTAAAAACACTCAACCTCTCCAGATCCACTGTGTAATGTCTTGACTTTAAAAAACACGATAATGGATTCATATAAGTATTTTAACATGCAACTGTGAGTTACGAAAACCACACAAATTCAGTACAAAAATTCTGCACCTAAATCGTAATTGCATACTGTTGTAGATGCAAATCTAAAAACTAAAATCTGCAAACTCAAAGTTCAATGATCCGCACATCTCTGATACAGTTGTAAATCATCCATGAAAGAAAACCAGTTGATTTTACCAAACACAACAAAACTGCGTTATTTACATAACCAGAATAATGGAAAACTGAGTTATCAGAGTATCCAGAAAAAGAGTAAACTGTATAAAAACTAGAGCTGTCAGAGCATTCATTTTAAAAATGTGTTAACGCATTGCATTAATTTTTTTCAACACATGTGTTAATGCATTAATAACACATCATTAATACTGCTGATATTGTAGGTGGACTACATCAAGAGGTTAAGGGGAATAAAGACCACGAAGTCGTACCTGAGTCGCAGGACTGTGACAGTAGTGATAGAATGGCAACAAAACAATTTTTAATTACTTGAATGTTATTTGATCGTTAAATAAACACAGTTTAATAGAATATTGAAACTCCTCAATTACAGAATTAAGTAAAGTTATGTATGTAGGTTAATTTTTTTAACATGTGTTAATTTTTTAAACGCACATTAATTATTTGACAATGAATTAAGTTAGCACATTAATATGACACCACTAGTAAAAGTTAGTTTCAAAATTTGAGTGCTAAAACAAAAACCACTTCATAATTAACTAGAAATTTGGGGCAAAGCCCAACATGAGTCCGCCCGGCGCCCT
>Ga0209671_1006058_pt1 | contig 12340 bp, 5 predicted proteins | sample WorMetHERISLAND2_2_FD_187401 | JGI IMG/M metagenome (GOLD analysis project Ga0209671, IMG submission 187401) | Marine gutless worms symbiont microbial communities from Max Planck institute for Marine Microbiology, Germany - Olavius geniculatus... | ecosystem: Host-associated > Annelida >...
GGACAAGGTACTGCTGGAAAAAAGTTCAAAGACGTTTCACTCGACTATTTGTTGATTTGAGACCTCTCGATTATCATCAGAGATTGGCGGTTCTGAAGTTGTGGTCTTTGGAGGAAAGGCGACACCGGGCTGACTTGGTAGAGCTGTTTAAGATGGCTCAAGGATTGTCCGGTGTTTCATTGTCATCGTTCTTCAAACTGGCTGCATCCAACACTCGAGGTCATACTTGGAAACTGGCGAAGGCACATAGTAACACTGATATTAGGCTGCATTTCTTTTCATCTCGTGTGCTGAATCGCTGGAATAGTCTGTCTCAAGAGGCTGTGGACTCAACCTCACTGAATATGTTCAAGAGCCATCTAGATCAACTACGCTCAGCAAAGATCGATGAGTTTCTTTACGGATTCGTGGTCCGCTTAACCCTACTGCTGCTTCTGATTGATACGATTGTTACACTAATGTTTGAGGAGTTTAACTGGAGCAGCACACAGGTATGAAACAGGTATGAAACGCACTGAGTTAATTTTTTAACGCATTAATTAACGCGTTATTAACGCACTCAGGCCCGTCGAGAAGGAGAGTAGAGGGGGTAAGTTACCCCGGCCCCCGCGACGTTAGGGGTAACCGCCTCTAGAATATAAAAAAGTTAGAAACACATTTTAACGTATAATCAACAACAACTGCCGTCTTAGCTAGCATAGAATTAGAAATCTATTAGCCTGTTGTCGAAATAATTATAAATTTACAGTAGTGATAGAACGGCAACTACAGTTTAGTTACTTGAATTCATTCAATTGTCAAATAACCACAGCGTTGCGAGACCAAATTCAAATCACTGTTTAGCGGCGTCAGCGCCCGCCCACTCTGTCACAAAGATACCGCGCATTTTCTTACTAATCGATGCCAACACAATGATGCAATATGACCTGACCCAGAAAAAGACCCAGAGTAAATAATATGTGTCAAAGCGGATGAATATAGTCTGCATAATGTAAATAACGATAATTTTTTTATACCAGCGCAGAGTTTTATTGTTAAATAGGTATGCAATAATTAATAAATTTTGTGGTTAATCGCAATGTGTTTGAATATATTTTAACGAAATCGTAGAACTATATTTTACAGTGAGCGGATACATAACAACATGCCGTTTCACACAGGTGAAAGGGGTGTGGTCGTGTAGTTATGTTTATTTTGGTGCTTGTAGTGAAATAAATTTAATGTTTTGTTGAGTTATTACCTCCGAAATATGGCAGTAGAACGTGTCATCAGTACGGCGAAAACAACCAAGAGAGTGGGTATCAACACTTACAGTTTTAACGCTTCGGATTGTGCAAAACGTGACCCACGCCTGCGAAACGCCGGTATACTGTATGGACATCGTTACTATCGAGTGGAACAGAAATCGCGCAGTCATCCGATCTGCTGGTGTAATACGCGACAGTGAACTTGCCAACAAGACTGCCAGATTGTGTGTCGTTTCTTAAAATATCATACAACTGTCCTATTACGAGTAAACATCATGAACTTTTCAGCGCAGTCTGAAAGAAAAAAACCAGATGCGTCTTTTCAATATTTCCGTGCAGCCGTTTCTTCTGCTGTATTTCCCGCAAGTTTTCACACTTATGGTATTTCCAAACATTTGGCAGATAGCAAGACATGGGGTTACAGGGAACACTTTGTCAGATGGCCAGTTACGAAAGAACATTCTGTGAGTAGACCTAGTTTTTTGCTACTTGACAGTCAAGGTGAATGCTCGAAGAACGAATGGGTTTGTGAGTCTTCGTATGCTGGCAACAGTTCTTCAGGAAACGTTGGAACATTAGCAGCATTCTCTGACATTCTTCGACGTTATGCAGACACTCCTGTTTGTCATCGTAAGCCTGAGCCTATGAAGCCATGTAACAACAGTTTGAATATTACATCAGTCGTTAAAAGGCTTTGTGAGAAGAGCAATTTTCTGTTTCCATGTCAGCAAAAAAATCGGGAAAAAGTTGCTGTAGCTAGTACTAGCAGTGATGATATAGCAACATCTGGGATATACTTGTTACAAAACCACTCAAAACTTTTCCCCACATTTACTGGAATAACTTTGCCTGACACCCAGCCAGTTGGCTCAGTTTCTAGCTTTCAGTTACAGCTTAAAGAACAGCAGAATTATTACCATCAAGCACTACAGGGTGATATTTACATTCATCATTTGGGTGTTAACAGTTTTCGTCCTGTTTCTGTGCCTTACGTTGTTGATTTCACAGATTACGGATCAGCATTTAAGCACTGTCACCATGAGAACACTGTAAGTCAGTTGTCAGTAGTTAGAAAGTCTGGTCCAGTTGATACTGCTGGTACTCTGAATATAGGATTTGTCCGCCATCGAGGCAGACAGCCAAAGTATAACTGTAGGAGAAAATGTCTGCGTGTCGGTTATAATGCAAGATTACGAAAACATTCAGCCCATGCTGGTATGACTCATGCTACCAGCATTGACGAAACTGCCTCTGATTTAGTTCAGTCTGATGTCGGTAATGTTGAATGCAATGATAGCAGTGAAGAAAACGAACTGCTGTCCAATGACATCGGACGTGACCCACCCGAGTATTTTTCATCTGCTTACGATGCAGTCGCACCCTGTGATGAGAATAGTAGTGCCTGGTTTTACTCTGAGATGCCATTGCTACCGTGTTCACTCTGTGACATTCAAGAAGCACCTGTACAGAAATCGTGTTCGTTCGCTTCTCTGTATTTTATTTCCGGAGATGAACTCGACGGATCTGATTTTTGTTCAACTGATAGTGGTGACTCTGATTATGGTGGGTTTTTGTCACCGTCGTCTGTTTGCCGAATCGATGATGATGTTGATGACGACGATATTGCCACTGCTCTGGTGTCTGGATTATCTTGCATCCCGTTCACAGACAGCTGGGTGATGGGCTGTTTCGGCAACTGTACACCAGGTGGCGCAGTTTGCGAAGCAAATGCTCGCTGGAATGAGGCATATTCACTACCGACCGATGTTCTCTTTGAAACGGCTCAACCTCACCCAAGAATGGTATGAAACAATGAATGAATGTCTGTTATCTGTTTGTCCTATTACAGTAAGTGAGTCTGTCTTGTAATTTTAAGTAAATTCATAGAGTGTAGAGTTTTGGCAACAAATCCACTGGGTCATTTTTATCTCAGTTGAAGGAAGGAGGTAATGTTTTCATCTGAATCTGTTAATTCTGTTTGTCTGTTTTTTGCAAGACTACTTGGAAAGTTGTGGATGGATTACATTTCTGTAGTGATTTAGTTAGTCATGGTACACTTTTGATGTGATGGGAATTGCAACCACAGTCTTAAAATTTTCCACGGGATTCTTTATTCACTAATAATGCTATTACTGCAAACACTGGCATAGCCATAGGGGGCACTTCGGGCACATGCCTTTCTCCCCCCCCATAGAAGCCAACCCAGTTACTAAAAATAGTGTCAAAAATGCAATAAAACGCTTCATTTTACACAAATTTCAGAAATTTTTCCCAGACCCCTTCCTCAGTGGGGAGGGGACAACCCTCTCCACACCTCACCCCTATGTGCCCCCCTACATCCAGATCATGGCTGTGCCACTGACTGCAAATGGCAAGGATAAAATGCTGTCGTCAGCAGAAGTTGAACTCTGTATCTTTTTACGTGTGAAAGCAGGTACTGCTATAGCATGTCTTCGCCACCGCAATTCTGTCCGTCTGTCTGTCCATCACACTGGTGAATCAGTCAAAAACAGTGCAAGCTAGAATTACTAAATCTTCACCGTCGGCTGCATAGAAGACTCTAGTTTCAGGATGCATAAAGTTTTTCTGTAAATTTGAAAGGGGTCACCCTGAGCAAGAGTGCTAAATGAGAGGGAGGTAGGGAAAATTTTCAATTTTTGGCCAATAAGTCGCTGTATTTCAGAAGCGGTGCAAGATAGGGCCTAGGTTATTATTAGTCGTACACGGGCTTTCGATTGCCACTGAGAACAATGACCTTGGATGACTTTGAACACTAAAATGTTGGTTTTTATGGATTTTTTTCCCGTGATTTTCGGCTGTGAGACACCTTTTAAGAACAAATTGCGTCAAATTCACTACAGATAGACCAAGACAAACTGCATATGAAATTTTCAGCATTGAATGTAGATTTCAACGGTCCAAGTCTCGACTTCCTAGGTTCAAGGAAACCTGCGCACGACGGCATTAAAAAGCGGAACTCCCTAAAAGTCATTATTTGATCGCTGTTGGTCAGTCTACCGTGAAAACGGTTGCATGGATATGGATATATGGATATCACTATTCACTAATAGGCAAGCCCTATTGACTAGCTTTTTAGTTGTATCAGCATCGATGACTTTGAAAGTCCATGTCCAGAGTCCAAAGTCAAAATAAGGCGTTTTATTGTTTTTTTTTGCAATCTTTGGCTGCGACGCACACTTCAAGAGTGAATTGCGATGAAATGGCTGGAGATAGACTAGAACAATTTGTGATCAGGAACTGCTATACAGGCAATGATACATACAAAGCAATGAATTGAATTGAACTGACACGGTTTAGTTTTTGGGGTCCCAGCCTAACCCATATTAACTTGTGAAAAAAAAAATTAAAATTGGCCATTTGAACAAGAACATATTGAAGTATGAGTGATGCTGGCTTACAACAGTCATGCAGAAAGAATTCAGTTATATTATGATTAAGATGATTTTTGAAGCAGTCGATAATTATGGCAATGATCTGATTTTGTCGGCCAAGAAGGTTTTGTGATACCCTTTGACTGCATTTATTTGTTTGTCTGTTGGTTTATCAGCACAAAAGCAGTGGATTTGGCTGAAATTTTTAGGATGGTTGGACTTGTTTTGGCTGTGATGCCATTTGGCAAACATGATAGAAAAAATTGACGTGTAGCGTTGGCAGAGGTTTGCACTCTTTGGGTGACCTTTTAGTTACAAGTGCTGTGTTGCATGCATGTTGAAGGTGCAGTTTTCAGGTGACGTTTCGATGGTGACTGTGCTAAACCAGCAAGAGTGGGCTGAGGCCTACCAGCAGGCTCGCTGTGGTCCGTGGGAACAGTACGCCCGGGATCGTGAACGGTTTGCTCGGAGGATCCGTGAAGTTGACAGTCAGATCGGATGGGTCCTGGATGCCGGCCATCGTGCTGCGAAGTATCGATACCTGCAGACTTCTGCTCTGCCCACCAGTAGCTCCACGACAAGCCTGTTTCCTCCATCTTGATGAAAATAGACTCGAGTTATGTTTTTTGTTGCAAGTTCTAGGCATTTTATGGTGCTTGCGAGTGGCTTTGTAGCATGGGCAACATCATTTTGATGAATGATCAGAAATTTTTGGTGCAGAAAATTTTTCTTGGATTTTTTAAAAATCACATAATTTGGAGATTCTCTGTAAATTGTCCATCTATTTTGGGGGAATTTAGGGGCAACAGTGAAATTTTGAACAGCCATCTCTCGTGTCAAACATTGCAGCTGTCTATCGGAAAATTTGCAACTTTCTGTCCCTTGGTGGGATTTCTAACCCACGATATCGCTGATGCTTGTAAACATAATTTCTGTTTCATGTTTTTATTTAGTTTGTCACTTGTTTGCCTAGGCCAGTGATTTTCAACCGGGGTTCTGCGGGTTCCGTGAGCATCTGGCAAGCGTTCTGCAGACGGCCAGTAAAAATAACTTAACGAGCGAAGTCACGCCAGACAGTGATAGAAAATCAGCACCAAATGAAATTAAGCTTCAGCGCATCTATTTTTGCATAGATCTACTGTGTTGAATCATTTTTGTTGTTAGTAATTTTGGCATATTTGCATTGTAGAGCTATATTATAACGTAGGCCCCCCCTATATGCACGGCATTACTCAACTCCGAGGATTAGTGCGTTATCGGAAATGATTAAGGTTATGGTTACGAAATCTTTGACGATTTAGGCCCACTTAGTTAATTCAATTCTTTGAACACTTTGCTAAGGAAAATAAAAAGACCTGTCTCCGAGGGCGTCCACGTGATAAATTTCTGGGTTGGTGGGGGGGTGAAGCGGCCGTCGACGACCGCCTCGCCCACCGTGTTCGGTTAAATACAATAGCTTACTGCTGCCTACTAATAGTTAAATGCTGTAGCTTTTCAGGGGGAAACCCATCTTGGAGCTACGGAGCTTCCAAGTTTCAGATTTTAATAGGTCATCTTTGCCAGCTTTTTCGTCCCTATGGAGGCTCTGCCCTGCTAGGGAAATGCGTCTGTAGTTTTTACCTCGCGTGCATTGCTGGACGCATGGGGTTCCGTGAGTGACTGTCACGCTTGTTTAGGGTTCCACTGCAGCAAAAAGATTGAAAAACACTGCCTAGGCTGCTGATGTAGACATAATGTAAATTTTTTAAAGGTTCTGTTGTTACCTTAGCATCCTGTGCTTATTGCTCAATTTGTTTTAGTTGACTACGCATCATGTCCGGTGTCAGATGTATAGAAATGTATATTTATGTTGCATCTGACTTTAGGAGAATTGACAGCTTTGTGTTTCTGCTACAGTTAGCTTATGTTACTTACAGTATACATCAGTACAAACATTATTTTATGTTAGTCACATATGTATTTTTATTTAGGTACAGATAGCAGTTGTGGAAATGTGCATCGTAATGGTAAAATTGGCAAAAGTAAAAGGAACAGCTTGGATAAAAAGGACAGTCACCTCTGTTGTACAAGAAATTTGAGCTATAGCTCACGAGACGCGCGAAAGCCTATAGCAGTTCCGGTTCAGTAGTTTAGCTAAAAATTGGGGTGTTCACGCTAAGTTAATATACAAATACCAAATTCTCTATCTGGATCTCATAACGATAGTAGCGTGGCACCACTTTGTGAATGATAAAGACTTATGTCGCAGCCCGAAATTGCCAAAAAAATCCATAAAACCCCCCTATTTTGGCGTTCAAGGTCATTGAATTTGGCGCCAATCGAGAGCCAGTGCACGACTTCTTATTAGTGATTAATAGTAACCTAGGCCCTATCTCGCACCGTTACTGAGACACAGTGACTTATTGGCCAAAAAATTGCAAATTTTGCCCACCCCCTCTCATTTAGCGCCCTCGTTCAGTGACCCTCTTCGAATTTATGGAAAAGCTTTACGGTTCCTGAAAATAGAGTCTTTCAAGCAGCCGACGGTGAAGATTTGGTGATCCTATCTTGCACCGTTTTTGACTGATCCACCTGTGTGACAGACGGACAGAATTGTGATGGCTAAGACGCCAGTAGCTGCTTTCACGCGTAAAAACCGCACCTTCTTTGCATCAGTAAATAGTTAAGCCACCTGGGGAATGTCACTGAATAGTATGCCTACCCACTCATAATTTTTTTTGGAAATTCCTTGGTTTGGATCATGATCTCCATGGATCATCACAAATCTAATCACTTGTTTTTTTACACCGCGATCCTTCATTTCGCATGTCAGTGAAGTTTTTTTGGTTTACCACTACATGGCTTTTCTGTTTAATTGACCCGAGTTTCAAGAGTTACTTGAGGTTGGGTCGGGTTTTGAACGGAGCTTTTTGGAATTGATCGTTGGATGTCCTCCATGTTGACAAACCAGAAGTGTAAAAGTTTAAAAGCTCTGAAGAGACAATCTGAGTCATTGTCGCAATCTGACTGCTGTATTATGAGTATTCAGTTTAATTACATTTTGTTTACGTATGTTATGCTGATGACACACATTTCAGAAACTTGTACAGGAATCTTGCTCAAAAACAAACTTCAAGGCATGTCATCAAATGTGAGATCTGATTTGATGGTCTGATTATGTAGAAGTTTCATGTGTGTAAATTTACATCAGAATCTAGTACAAGAAACTAGCACATACGTGATGTGCAAGTTTCTTTCCGTGTGTCATCAGCATTAGTAACTATGCAGTGTCTGAAATGGCATTATGTCAGCTCGTGATTTTTGTAAGTAAGTAAGTAAGTAAGTAAATGATTTATAAAGCGCCAAAGTCTCAGAAAGAATCAGGGCGCATAGGATGATGGACGCTATGTGTACACTATGTTAGAAAAAAACACCCACTCACGTTTTTTATATCTCCGTGGAAAATGATTAGATTCCCACAAAATTTTCAGGGAATGTTTAGGAGGAAACAAGTATTCCACCGATGTAAAAGTTAAGTATTCGTTGCTACTGTTGACGTCATGCTGACGTCATATATCTGTGTTCGTAAGTTTTGGATTTTACTGTTGAAGACAGACATACGATGCAATGTTAAAACACATGAATTGATCACTGTGTTGACTGAACCCAAAATTATGCTAATCCATCATGCAGTGTTCCATTGTGAACTGTTTAAGTGGGTTATCTTCTTGGCTGAGTGTAAGATCCTCAACTTTATTGATGTTGGCAGCCATACGCGCCCTGCGTCACTGCATGGATGACCACTTGTTCGCTATCTGTCTAGAAACATCTTGCACAAACTTGTAGCTCCATAACCCTTGCTGACTTGCAAACATTTTATCAAATGTCTGTCTACAACGTTACTGTAAAACCCATAATTTACAAACACGGAAATATGACGTCAGCATGACGTCACCATTAGCAAAGAATATTTAACTTTCCCACCGGTGGAATACTTTTTTTCTTTTAAACATTACCTGAAAATTTTGTGGAAATCTAAACTCAACGAAGATATAAAAGAAAACGTGAGTGGGTGTTTTTTTCTGAACACAGACTATATTGTTTTTTTCTTTTGTGTTTAAGCTATGTGTTCAGGGCCGTGTTAAGGCCTTGCGTCGCCCTAGGCCAATCGCTTTCCTGTCCTTTTTCTTTTTCCCCTTTCCTTCTCCTCCCCTCCTTTCTTTTTCTCTCTCTTTCCCCCTGCTTTTTCTCCTTTTTTCTTTTCTTTCCTTCCCTTAGAAGTAGGACCCCTTAAAGCCAGCTAGCGGGTCTGGGGGTGAGCTCCCCCAGTTGGGTCTGGGGCAGAGTCTGTGCGGAAATCGAATTTGGTGCACCTTAGCCCTAAAACCGTTAAAAAATTCAAAATTTTCCTTCCCAGGGTGCCCCGCGAGAATGTTTCCCAGGGCGCCGCTGTAGCTCTCGACATCCCTGCGTCAGTGGGCAATGTCAGGTAAAGTCTGTTTGTAATTTGATTTTAAAGTAGACTTCACAGACAGACGAGAAAATTGCAAATTGAAATACCGGGCAAAATGCAAGCAAGAATTTGCTTCCCGCCGAGTTCAAGGCATGCCTCCCCAGTGCTGCTTTATAGGCCTCCTGCACCTGTTAGTGCGGCGCGCCTTATCTCCTTTGTGCATTATCTCTCGCTCTCCGTCTTTTGATTCATCCGTGTCGGCCGATGCGTCTTATTAATATGCTTGATTCGCTCCTTCTGTCACTAATCTCTGATAGTATCTAGTACCTCCAATTCTAGACTCTAGTGGTTTGTCTCCCGCGCTTGCTGCCGTTACAATCATCATTACGTTCTAGTGTACCTCAGGTTATTTGTTAGCGTCATATTCCGCGACTGTCAACCCAGCGACATTGCCCAGTTCATCTCGATCGACAATGACTGACTTGTATTATCGCCCGCCCTTGTCACGTGACTGATACACTCGACTTCCGGTATATCCTTTCTCCTTTTCTGCCAACCTACGCGACGCAAAGCGACAACGACAGTAGTGATGGTGATAACAAAAACGTACAATAATTGTCGACCGATTCGATTAGATACTTCCAATTAGTCGGTTTGATTACTCTGATTTTTTTCTCACAGTCATAACAGTAGGTTTAATTGTTTTTCGTTGCATAGAATTATATAAAATAAACAGGACAGGCAGAGCATAATACTAAGCTATAGTTGAATTCATGTCCATTACTTAAGTTTCAACATAAACATAAAAAATTTACTTCTTAAGTCCTGGTAGGTCTATAACATAATGTAAACGAAGTGACCAAAACTAAAAAACAGTATGCTACTAACGACATTAGCCCTGATTACTTGTTTTATTTTAAGACCGCACTGATGTTGGCTTACGTATAAGTTAGGCTTCTGTCCATGCAGTGGCAGTTTGTTTTGTCGACACTACAGCTATAACCGATACAATTATATTCGATTTAAGCTAGATTGCCCATCTCTTGTGTCAACTCCAGAACAAATGCGCTATGTCACCTCGCGACACAATGCCAGTGGAGGTCTTCATACTTCACCCGATAGCGGAAATAGAAACAGCTTCGAGTGACGTCATTTCCTGTGTGTCACGTGATCCCATCTCGCTTTTTCTATCGCCAGGCTACGGTCAATTAATTTTCACTGTTAAAGGCTGCAATGTTTTGTAGGCATCGATGTGAGATAAGATTATCGTGCAAGTGTCGCAGACCATCATGTTCAGAGACAAGGATAATAAGATCGCTTATGGTCGTTTTGACCTATCGGCCGTACGTGTCTAGACCTATCTGTAAGGCCCACTTCTCCATAGTTCAGTCTCTGTGATGAATTATCCTGGAAGATAAAAGGATAATTATGACACGACAGTTCACTCAGCCACGCTGCCATGGACGTCTTTTGCGATATAAAGCCGTCAGTTGGCAGTCAGCGATTGTACGTACTGCACTTTGAGCCGGCGATACGCCGTCAGTGACGATCTTTGCTTGTTGGCGACGATGTCTAATTGAGGTCACAGTTGCACTACATCACCCAGATTCACTGATCCAGCTATCGCCTAGGATAGCTCAACTGACCGGTCGCATCCCTTCGATAGGCATTTACTCCTGATATTGCTGATGTTTATCAGCATAGCCTACGTAGGATAGCTAGGCTACGTGTGTGCCGAACACAAAATGAAATTATGCTTTTATCTATCCAGTACCCACGTGGACATAAAAATTAAAAACTGCCAAATAATAGAAGGAGGAGAGATAAAACGAACGACATAGCCTATCAATCATTTTCGACCTTCGGCTAACAACGTCTCGATCAAAACTTGCGGGCACTTCGGCAGAAAATCAGTAACCATCTGATCAGGCCTACTCACTGAAATGGAATGGCCTACCGCAGTTTCGGTTTCGATTTTGCCCACCGTTATCATAATGCATAATAACCAATAAAAGTGATACAGGTTTAACGTTACAACGAGATCAGATTTTACAAGACTCAGAATGATCGAATTATGTGATCTATTTAATTTTTCGTGCTCAAAATTCTAGTAAACAGTTATCGGTGTAGCCTACAGTACATACGCTAGGGGACGCCACAAACGCGCACCTGCTAATTACGAGCAATCGATTTGTTGTATCGAGAGCGTGCCAGTCAGTATTGACCAGAGGCTTTACGGCACAGTTTACGGTGCAGCAGAGTGGCGCAGCGGAAGCGTGCTGGGCCCATAACCCAGAGGTCCGTGGATCGAAACCACGCTCTGCTAAAGTCTTTTTTCTGATTTTAAGTGAAAAAAAGCCGTTATTATTCGTCGTCTTCGTTTTTGCAGTAGGCCTAATATCTACCACTGTCTGAAGTTTTTTTTAACCTGTCGTTAACGCGCATGAGGCAATCAACGTCAGTGGGCGACTTTTATTTGCCACTAGGCTTAGCCTATACTTTTGGCATCTATGAGCCAAGCCCGTTATATTTTTTAGGAGCTTTGCTTCCCCGACCCTTCAGGGGCATAGACCCCCTGTACCCCGCTGGGGCTCTGCCCCACACCCTCTTACACTCGCGTTCCACGCGCTGGCCATAGGCTCATTTTCATCCCCTAGCTAAGAAATTGATTGCCTATACGTTGCTGTTCTTTAGGCTGGCACTAAATTGCAGGAATGGCGTCGTGAAAAAAATGCGAAAATAAAAAATAAAAAATGACAATGACGTATCGGTATAATTAGTCGACGCAGCAGTTAAGCTATCTGACAATGCGACTCGCTCTGCATGCAGTGAACTGGATGCATGGAGTGGAAGCCTAAAAAGCCTCAGGCCAACACCACGCACTTTATCGTTGTATCACAATCTGTCGTGACACAATGTGATGTCGCATCCCACGCGCTTTAACACTCCTCCTGCTCCTTCTTCTTTTTTTCGGATAATTATGCACAAATCCTCAGAGTTACGTAAGGTCGTGCACGGCAGGTGTGCATAAAGTGTTTGTAACACCAATAAAATTTAATGCTAGACGTATCCTCTTTGGTAAACACCGACGAGAAATATTTATTAAACTCATTGGCTGTTTCCTTGTCGCTTAGTGGACTACTACTATCAGGACTACAAATTGGCCCATGACTGGTCCTCGTCTTGGTTCTTGATCGTAAGTAAGCATAAAACGACTTCTTGTCTTCTTTGATCTTAGCAGCAAGCTTTACCTCAAAGTTGTTTCTGGC
>Ga0209671_1006059_pt1 | contig 12339 bp, 7 predicted proteins | sample WorMetHERISLAND2_2_FD_187401 | JGI IMG/M metagenome (GOLD analysis project Ga0209671, IMG submission 187401) | Marine gutless worms symbiont microbial communities from Max Planck institute for Marine Microbiology, Germany - Olavius geniculatus... | ecosystem: Host-associated > Annelida >...
CTCCTTGAATGTCTGCAGTGACGGTGCTGAGGTTGCGTGTGGCGGCAGTCTGTTCCAGAAATACAACAACATGCATAGGAAATTTTTTTAGCATTGAATGTAGATTTTAGCAGTCCAAGTTTGGACTCTATAGGTTCAATGAGGCCGGCGCACGCGAATGTCAAAGAGGGGAACCCTTCTAAAAAGATGCTATTTATCCGTTGTTGGCTTGTTTAGCGTGAAAATGGTTGCAGATAGGCACAGACATGTTGCTTATCATAACAAGCACGGGCAACGAGCTTCTTAGGAATGTAAATATCGACGACTTTGAATGACAATGAACCCTAAAATTATTGGTTTTTAGTGATTTTCTGGCGATGTTTGGTTGCAAAAGAGTTAACTGCGACGACATGGATGGATATAGACTAAGATTACCTGCGAACAGAAACTGCTATAGGTTCTCGCGCGTCTTATGAGCATTAGCTCAGATTTTTTCTTTCGTCTGTAACTGAATGCCGCGCAACAAAACGAATCAATTGTAGGCTATGCTGCGAATAACGTAAGTGAACACAAATGAATCGTAATCAACACTACGTTATAAATAAAAAAATAAACGCCCCTATCGTCGCAATACATGCTGGATACTAAGGAAGAAAGTCGAAGGATTGCGATTGGCTGGCGGCGCTGCCGTTGTGGTTTATTTGCAAACAATTAATACATTCATTTCTATTTATTTACAACGTTCGACCTGTCTTGAAACACCTAAAAAGTAATCGTAAGATTTTTGTTGTAAAACTGTTTTAAGATGTTTTGTGAATCGGGCTGATTTTAAGCTGAGCTTCTTGTTGTTGTCTCCCGACACAAGTAAAAAAATTGCTGCCGATGTCGCACGACACACGGAAGTGTCGTGCACTGAGAATTCGTAACGTCGGCATTGTTGTCAGAGGTAAAAAGAACCTGAAGCTTTGGCGTAACGGCATTGCGTGGCGAAACAATATTATTGACTTTGCCTTTCAGAACCGTATAGCGCAGTGAGTGCACAACGTTCGCACTCAGTGAGCGTCACGGTCACGCATGACTGGCATGAAAGCCACGTTCCATCACTATATCACTGGTCGCTCTGACTACAATGTAGGCTACGTATATACCGATATGCGGATTGCACAAATTTCCATTCGCTTCTCTATGGCGGCAACAAAAGCTTGCATTCGAATTAGCGTATTGCTGATTATGATGGATGTTGCGTATGTACAATGTTTCTGTTATTCAGAACTTTTTGTTTAAACGTTTGAAGGTTGATGGCTCTTTCTATCGCCGTTAGCTTTTATTTAATGACATCGCGTATTTGCGTCACGTCTTTTATAGTTAGCCTACACTAATTCTCGGGACTTCTTTTATTAGTGATTAATTTTTGTACCCTAATGACCACTAACTGTGAAATTTAAGTGAAAAAGCACATATTATTATAATCATTGACATTCAACTGTCAGTGTCATCCGTTTCATTCACAGGCTTCGTCACAGGTCTTCGGCTTTCCTATCTCCCTCAAACTCGCGGGTTTCAGTTTTTAGCACAAATAAAACCGAACGATTTTTCTGCTCGTCATAACACTTTTAACCCCTCTCAGCCTGTGTAGTTCTGCTGTCTTCTTCAATCTTCTACTCTTTTTCAACACCAATTTGTTGTCAGTTTTTTTGGTCAGTACAGTATTTGACTCCCGAGGTTTCAGCGTTGCTGCCCGAGACTTAGTTTGGTACCTACTGTCTTCTAGCATTTATCTCTGTTCGTCGTCGCACATCTTCTAAAACCTACTGTTTTAGGTAGTCGCACACACAATCTCTCACATTTGGCCACTGGCCGACATTACGCACTATAACTTTTACTTCCATACTTGCTTACTCACTTATATACTTATAAGCAATCATACACACCGAATACGAATTCCTTTTTCCTTTTTTCCTTTTTCCTATCTCCGAATATGTCTATGAATACCCATGCGTGTCAAGAGTAATGTTATTTTTTCGCCAATTCAGACAAACACGAGCAGGCCAGACGGCGATAAGTCCCCAGCATCAGCGATAGCAATTCATTTGTAGTATTGGGGCTGCTGTGGATCGGAGTTGGTCGTCCGCACACCTCTCTGTCTGGTGTAGATGCCGCCGTGCGTGACGACATGCCGTTCTGCCGATCGACTGATTCGCATTACGCATTATGCACAATGTTCTGTTCGCCGCCGGTCTCTGACGACAAAAATGTCTTACATGACGGCAATCTTGATGCGCCACCCTATCTACGTTGTCCTTCTGGTCATCTGTGCCGTCTTCAGTTTCGCGGTTGTATTTTCCCGCCACGAGTCATTCCGTCCAGTGAAAGACAGCGCAAGTCAAAGTCACGTGATGAGTTATCACGTGATACAGTCGGAGGTTCGGGTCTGCGGTTTGTCGTTGGTAGGACAAAACGTCGACACTGAGCGGCAAATCTGTCGACCACTGCTACGAGGTGACGCAAACGAGCCACACAACAGCATGCTGCCACCCAGGACGCCGATGAGCGTTGACGACTACATTCAACTGGCGAGCACCGACTGCGACTGTTTCCGCTCTCGTCGCGGCTACTTCACAGCAGCCGACACCACGCCCGAAGAGCGCGCATTCCCGATCGGCTTCAGTCTGCTGACGTACGAGAACCTCGAACAAACCGAGCGCCTGCTACGGCTCGTCTACCGACCACACAATCTCTACTGTATTCACGTGGACCGGAAGTCCGACCCGGAAATGCATCGTGGAATTGAGGCACTGGCTGCCTGCTTACCCAACGTTATGGTAGCCAGACCAACGATCAACGTTACTTGGGGTGAGATATCTGTATTGCAAGCTGAGTTGTTGTGTATGGGGCATCTACTAGCGCACTCTGGCGTCCATTGGAAGTACTTCATCAATCTTGTCGCCAGAGATATGCCACTTCGAACCAACGAGGAACTCGTAAAAATACTCGAGGCATACGACGGCGCCAACGACATCCAAGGAATTCGGAAAGGGTAAGTTGATCTGTTACGTCACCGTCGTGCGTGATTTTTTTTCAATTTTAATTGCATTTATTAAATCTCTGTCTGGCTTAGTGGTGCAGGCTAACGGTAGCGTGTCGAACTGGTGATTTTGGGGTTCCCAGTTCGATTCCAGTTCGATTCCAGCCAGGTCGCGACTCGACTCTAGGCATGTTGTTCACACACATGTGCCTCTGTCGCCAATCTATAAATTTGGTACCGGTCAAGGGGCGGCGACCCTCTTAGGCTGGAAAGGTAACATGTGGCAGAAAGCATACTGTCAGCTTACTACCGGGTTTATGACTGTCATCTGCGGGCTGACTGCCTGTGACCGGAATCAGCTCCGGGCCCAACGCTAGTTTCAAATATGGGTTACCTTTACCATTACCTCGAAGTTGATTTGTAACCAAAACCAGCACAAAATTTGACCTAGGCCTATAGTGCCCACGTTAACCGCAAAGAGGCCTGCCACAATAGGCTTACTTGTAGTATCGTATCATTCAGACGTTCGAAAATGCGTTATATGTTTAATAGTTGATTTTTAATTGTATTTGTCTGTTTGTTTGTCTGCATTGCCTTTGTATACTTTATATGCTATTTGTTCGTATTTTAATCGAGTAACTAATGTTGTTTTATTCAGCAGTTTTAAGCAACAGCATTAAATTTCGTAAATAAGAAAATGTACGATGTGAATAGTGTAAAGTGTTGGGATATTGTTATGCGGCACGTGAGAGGATAACCGTTGAGCACTCACCCGCTTCTTCAAATCGTGAAATGAAACACTACCCGCTTTAGAGAATCTGAAAGTTGATAATAACCCTTTTATGTAGGCTAAAGTGCGGAAAGGAAAAAATCGAAATAAAACAGTCATGTACTTTAGAACAAACTATTAGATAACGTATGTTGTGTGCCATAAATTAACGCAGGCACTTCTTTCCGCAGTGGTTCGAATATCGATGGAAGAATTATCAGATTACTGGTGAAAGAAAGTCACCTCCGCCTCACGGCTATGTAATAACGAAGGGCTCAGCTCACATAGCAGCAACACGAGAGTTTGTACATTTCGCGCTAACGGACCGCAAGGCTCGTGACTTATTCGACTGGATGTCTGATATCAAGGTTCCTGACGAACATTTCTTCCAGACACTCAACCATAACCCGCATATCCCTGCTCCTGGATCTTTTTTCGGTATCCTCTTTTTTTACTCATTACTTTTCCTTGTGATTTGTTCGTCTTTTCATGTCTTTTTTGCATATGCGTGTGCGTTCGTCTGTTTGTACATGTAGGTCTGCAGTGCGAGTAATAATGCCCTCGCAATAATGTCTCTCCGTCCGTCAGATGTGACGTTGATGTGTACGGTGGGCATATATTTTGGGCTATTTCAAAAGTTATGCAGAAGTACAGTTAGTTAAGTAAGTATCTTTGCGCCTTAAATGTCAGCGTTCTAGCCATTGGCATTATTTCAGTAAGCCTAAATCATTGGGGGTTTCGAAAATCCTTGGGGGTCTTAGTCTATGTAACGTATTGTTTATGCAGCAGTAACACTGTTTCAAGGGTATGATGTAGAGAAAAAAAAATAAAATTTTAAGTCCTTGGGAGTCTGTAGACCCCTTCAGCCCCCTAAATAACGCCCCTAGTTCTAGTGCAACAGCAACAACATTAAATTCAGGGTGGAATAAAAGTGAAGTATGGCAAAATGGCGCCGTAAATCGCCGTATCTTTGAAACCACAGTTAGTATTAATGGCCAATATAAAACTTTATTATGGCCTTTTAATTAGTACTACAAATGATGACGTAGGGTGATCTCAAATGGTGCTTTCGGATCATATTCAGTTTTCATGACACTTTTTGTCAAACATATAAAGCGACGGCTTTTTTTAGCTCACTAGATAAAAAGAATAAAGACAGGCCGCTTTAAAAGCCTCAGTAATTATTTAAAAGCAACTGAACGTGCACCGCTTTTATTGCGTTTGTAATCGATTTACACGGTAAAAAGTAAGTGCCTTTGATTTTGACTTTGATTCATCCCGCATTCATGTGGACACATTGGGCCACATTTTGACGCCATCCGTGTTTGTCTAAAGCTGCCACCTCTGCTTACTGTCAAGTAAGTCTCACCTGTTGTTTGTTCGTGGTCGATCTAGTCTTCTCTTGTATCCTGGTACCTACCAGAGGGCCTACAATGATTGCTGTGGTATGCGGATAACATGTTCAAGCTAGCGAAGTCGTTTTTCTGACAGTATGTTGTCCGTGGTTTGTTGTCCGGTTTTATCTCTGGCCTCTAGATTTGTTAGGCCAATTCTGTATTTCCAAGTGGCAAGTAAGTAATTTTATCTTTATTTGAACATAACTTTTTAAATGAAAACGTATAAATAGCCGATAATTCTACAAATATTTATCTGAAAAGAAGTTAACCCGATTGTCCAATTGCACCGTTGTCATTTATTGATTTTGCGTTCTGAATTAATTCGGTAGAAGCATCCATTATTCATATGCCGTCATATACCGCACATTACAACTACAGTCGTGCTGCTGCGAGCTCCGGTTATAATGCAACAGCAGCAGCAATAAGAGCACTGCAGCATCCGTTATGATGCAGGTGAAATGTAGCTCTGGCCATGTGCAAAATTGCATTGTTTAGCAGCATGATGGCTGCGCAATTTGAACCGTGTTGTGAAAACGACAGACAAGTTAGTCGATCATACTGTAATGCACTGTCGTTTTGAGCAAACCATATTAGACATAAAAACAGCGGTGCGAAAATTTTTAAATTTCCCACAAATCTTCCTGAGCGTAGGCATATAGGCTAAACAACAATCTCCTGCGGAAAAAAACAGTTTAATAACTCCGCTACAAAATAATATTTTTAACGAAATTTCGTGGTTACTTTATGGAATCAGTGAGAATGAAGCATGCTAACATTTATTCGGATTCGTCCAGGTTTGACATTTTTATTGTAGATTCTCTCGAGGATTACTTTTTAGGACACTATGTACCGGTATCTTATTGCGGGTATTTGCATGTAGGCCTGCTGCAATAAAAGAACAACAATAAAAACTGATTTGTTTTATATTGTTTTTACTGCAGTTTTATTGAGCATGCGGGCACTGCTGCGGCAAAACACAAGTACACACAATTTCGAGAACATTCTAAGATTAAACGATATAGGCTTCTACCGTGAGAAACCCAACAATTGCCAAGGCCACTTAGCTATAGACCTAAGTAGGCGGTAGGCCTGGTGTAGTGGTAACGCGTCTGATCCGATCAGCGAAGTTACTGTACGCCGGGCCCGGTTAATACTGCGATGGGTGACTGCCTGTGGGCAGGTAAACCATCTCGGGATGTAACCAACCGCCTAGGTCAACTCAGCCTTCCATCCCTCCGGTGTAGGTAAATCGAGTACCGGCCTATCTGGCTGGGGTTAAGGCGGGGCGCGTTCACCTCTGTCGGGTGGCAGGTAACACGGCGTGATCCCATATGACAAGTGACGCTCCGTAGCTCTGAGATGGGTTCGCTCATTAGGAGCTATATGCGACCTTTAACCTTTAACCTTTACTTGTCTAATTAGCTAGCACTTTTGAGCGTATGTTTACGTTGATAAATTGCGCATGCGTTATAAATAGGCCTACGCTTCGTGTCGCGAGTTCTTGTTGAAATTATTTACTGCATTGTGCAGGAGATGAGGATGGAAAAGTGTGCAACACGCGGGCGAAGCATTGGTGGACTCATACGGGTTATTCACCTGTCTGTGCCGGCAATTGGATACGCTACGTCTGTAACGTGGCGTCCGGAGATCTTCCATGGATCATTGCATCGCCTAAAATGTTTCTGAACAAGATTCGTCTCGAGGACAATCCAACGGCATTCCGCTGCCTTGAGCTGTGGTACCGCGACCGAGTGCGCCATCTGGCGAATCATTTTACATCGTCTTCGTCCTCGTCGCTGACCGACTTGGGCTATCGCTTTAACTTGACGTATTTCTCGCAGCAGTCTTTTGTTCAGCAGCGTCGCTTGGTCGCAACGCGTTTAGCCAGTCGTGCGCCTACGCCGATATTTACCACCCCGCTACTGTGACGTGGTGATTGAAGCTTGTAGCTATCTGAACCATACCCGTGATCATTGAGAGATATTCTGGTCTACAAAGTAGCCTACAAAGTAGGCCAAAAGTTTGCCAGAATCGATCTCAATTCGATGTGCCGGACTGCCGTATATTAATGGGTGCATTGTATTGGCACTGACATGGACATTTGTGAGGCAGCTAGCAACAGTAGTTAAATGAATTCACTCAGAGAACTGCTTTTTATTCGATGGCAGAACTTAATTCGACTGCACCGATTTGAGGGTACTTAAGATAACCCCCAGTAGCGATTTTAGCTGTCTTGCACAATGCACTCATTCCTTCAGCTAGCTTTAAGCTTGTGTGCTGAGTTACGTCAATACAGTTAAACTTTTTGTACGATATCAAACGGTCAAACCAAATGTGAAGATAATGTGATATTTCAGATTTCAGTGATGTAGGTAGGTTTATAGTTATAATACGGAGTGTGATGTCTAGCGTATTTCAATATGAAACAATTTTTGACTGAATTCATGGACAGCATAAAAAATCAACAAACTTTATATGAACTTTATATGTGGTGCTATCTTCGGCTTAGCCAGAATCGATCTCGGTGATTTGATCCGATTATTTGCATCTAAGCCTAATAATGTCCACTTCTCGCTCGCTTGTTTGTTGATTTTTATGCTGTCGTTGAATGACGGAGTAATGTTGAATACATGCTTTCTAATATCGTGCGTTGAGTTCAAATTGTCCTGATTAAGCTGCTTTACAAATTCACGATTTGTGTAGCCACTTTTCTGTACTCTGTAGGCCCGCCATATTTTTTTCGTTCGTGGTATCTTTATGTACCCGTGATCGAGTAGGCCTAAAACCAGTCTCGTGCTATCGATCGCATAGACCTACCAGCAACTCGCACAGTGACTGCAGGCTCATTTCATTAGTAGAGCAGATGAAGCAACTGTTGCTTTTAACTTCTTACTTCAAAAGCCACTTTTGAAAATACGAAAATAGTACGCATGTATTGGATTACAATTTCCGGTCATTTTGCCACATTCAGATCTTGAAATCCGGCTGAATTCAAATTCGAAATTAATAATTTTACGTAATTCGGCCTATAGATTTTCAGCAACTGATGATGACGTTGACTTTAGTTTACCGTATCAAAAAGTATAAATGAACACTTTGTGATCATGTAATGTCATTATAATATTAGTTCAGTATGCAACGATTTAGAATGCATCAAATAACTCGAACAAAAGGTCTCGGCCCGGTCAAATCTTCATCGTTTAGCTGCTTTCAGTCATATATGCCAGTGCTACCAACTCACTTTACTGTCGTCTGTTCTTTGCAATGACTCAGGTGTCATTCTTTGTTTTCGAAGCCTTTTCAGAATTTGGTTACACTGGCACTTTCAAGACTATTTTCCACTTGGCTGCTACTGATAAACTGTTCTGGTAATTTTTTCATCATTCATAATTATGTACTTTTACGTAGCATTTAGTACAAGCCACACATTGGTATGTGTCGACCCAGTGCAAACATAAAATATAATACGACCATCCGTTTACTTTAGCTATGCATACTTATCGAACATCGCACTGCACATTCGAGCTGTAAATTGGCATCCCGGTTATGCCAGTCCAGGGAACGTTTACAACGATCAACGTCTGTGCATGTGCGCTATGCTTCATGTTACGAGTTCTGGTTGCATTATTATTATTATTCGTTGTGCAGGAGAACCGGACAGCAAAACGTACAACACGCGGGCGAAGCACTGGCTCACTGGCACCGATGATCATACGTGTAAGGGCACGTGGATACGCGAGGTGTGTAACGTGGCGTCCGGAGATCTTCCTTGGATCATCGCATCGCCTCAGATGTTTCTGAACAAGATACGTCTGGAGGAATGTCCAACGGCATTCCGCTGCCTTGAACTGTGGTACCGCGATCGAGTGCGCCATCTGGCGAATCATTTTACATCGTCGTCGTCGTCGTCGCTGACCGACTTGGGATATCGCTTTAACCTGACGCATTTCTCGCAGCAGCCTTTTGTTCAGCAGCGTCGCTTGATCTCAACGCGTTTAACTAGTCGTCAGCTTACGCCAGTGTTTACCACCCCGCTGCGATGATAAGATGATTAAGGCTAAGGCTATGGCTGTCTCTGCACCATGTCCATGACCGGTGAGGGAAGTATTGTAGTCTGTTATAATGATAACGACATGTCGTTGCGTTCCGATACCGGACGATCCCCTGCTAGAGAAAGCTGATAGTCTAACTCGTTTGACTTGTATTGTCAGACCATTCTGCGATAAACAGTATTCAAACTTAGCTTATTTAAGTTATCCTTCAGCGCAACCAAAAGCGGCGTCAAGAGTAGAAATGTAGGCGTATGTGGGCAGGAAATTGCAAGTTTTCGACAGACACTGATAATTTCCAACAGTCAGCACAATATGTGCTCAAAATTTTAATGTTGCAATTAAAATTCCCTCAAAATGTGAGTTCTTTTGCCCAATTTCTTTGCATTTTTAACAAAAATTTGGCGACAGAAAAAAACATTGCGGGACAATTTTTCACGGCCCAGGATTTAGAAAGGAAAGGCAATTGCTTTCCCTTCTTTTTTTCTTTGGCCATTCATTGGCGACCGATGTTTTGCGCAGCGTGCGGTCGAAGTGAGAATTTGTATAGGCTGACTGGTTAATTACAGAGTGCGCCATAAACCCCCCTACATGTCACCTAATTATGTGAATAACGCACGCTGAAATATAATCAATTCTGAGTAACACGTGCAAATTTCGTGCAAATATTTTCAATAATTTTGTAATGAGATAAAATAAATGAAAGGAACCCAACTCTACAGGAAACACAATGGGGAAAACAGTGTAACGTCATTTAACGTACAAAAATTGGGCGGCCAGTTCTGTTAAAGATCTTCTGCGCGAAATTGACAAGACAAACTCGATTTCTCGAAAGATCGGCAGTGGACGGAAGCGGACTGTCCGAACAACACAGAATATCGAGTGTGTAGCGGAGCTGATATGCAGTCAGGAAGGCAACCCTGGGTCCAGCAAAATTCCGAGAGAGATTCAGAAGGGCACATTGAACAGTTGTTTACTTGACTGTCTTGTTGTTGTATGAAGTTTTTGCTGTTTTTATTTAGACATACACGTAAGCATGTATTTCCATTTGTGTTTCACCATTGTGATATAACACAGTTGGGGTGCTTTGATTCTATCGTATTATTTTTAATAACATTTTGACATACTCATTAAGTTTTAATATCAATATGCGCAGAACAAACTAACAATTTATATGGTGTGTCATTTTGTCCATATAAACAAATGCAGTAGCATTTTAAGCAGAGTAATATAGGGGACGGTTTTTGTGGCCCACTCTGTATAAGAATGGATCGTTAGTCGAGCGACATCTCAGGTAGTAGGCCCACAACAGGCCGGAACTTGAAACTTTGTTCGTGGTACTTGACAACTTGTAGGCAGGTGTATTGTGCGTACATATGCCATGTGAACGGGCCTATTGTGACGGAAAACTGAATGAAAACTTTAAAAGATAACACAATATCGGCACAGAAATAATGCTGCTGACACCTCGTCACATGCAAATTAAAAGTGAAACAAAAGACCGCAGTAGGTAAGGTAAGGCACTGCAGACGGTGAAAAGGCGCAGATGCCGGGGGGGTAAACAGGTCTATTGTGTCGAGCACTGACAAAAGACATATAGCAGGGTAAACGGTTGTATTGTGTGAACATATGGCGTATCAAAGACATATGGCGGGGCCAAAGTACGGGCAGGATGCCTAGTTACTTTCTACTGTCGCCGGGGCGCAGCCCCGGAAGCAAACTGTTTTTGGGGCATAAAAATCCCCTAAAATGCATATATTGAGTATAAATATTATTAGTTTTGCTGGAGAAATGCACTGCATATGCTAAGCAAAAAAGGCGACTCTGGCATCTTGGGGGGCATGGCGCCTTTGCCCCCCTCTAAATCCGCCTATGACGACAAGTATGACATAAGCTCGACCGTTATTGAAGTACGGTCGGCTAATGAAATAAAAGCCGCAAGCTGCGGCGTTTATTCTGTTTGTGTTTAGTTCTGTCGTTATTTAAGGTAAAGGGGGAAGGAAATATGAACACCTTAAGCGATATAATGTTTATTGCAGTGATACATAATCGCTTAACATGGCAATGCGTTTTGAATGTTAGATTTATGAAAGATTTATCACTGACGACTGAAAAAGTAATAAAAATGTGTTAAAATCTTACAAAAATGAGTGTTTGAAAAGAAGTATTAGGCCTAAGGTGTTCATATTCCGTGCATGGATGGTAATATGAGCACACTGCGAGGGTAATATGAACAGGGTGCGTTCATATACACCAAGCCGTTAAAATCGAACTGTTCATATTAGGGCCTACGCTAAGCATATAAATCATATTCACAAGCATGTGATAAGCTAAAAAAATTTACAGAAAAGCCTAAATGTATAAACGTGTTAGTATTGCAAAAACACAGCTACGTCTAGGGCCTATAAGACCTGTTCATATTACCCGCAACTGTTAATATTACTGTTCATATTACCCCACCATCGTACTTTCAGTGTCATGTTCATATTTCCGACGCTGCTCAGTACTCAGCAAATTTGCTGCTACGTTGATAATACAGCACTAATTGTCACCATTTTTTGCTGTATGGCGTAACTAGACAGATTAGTAAGCTGTATGAATCAAGATAGAGTGCCATTCGTGACGTCGTGCAAAATTAACAACGTCTAATGCAAACGTAGAATTGATAAAACAATCACGAAAACAAGACCACAGAAGGTGGACCCTGGTAGAAAAAAAGTTTTGTGCAAAATTTTCACTTTTACATGTCCGCAGCACATCAAACACGACGGCAACAGTGCGTCACAAGTATAAATACAATGTACACAAAAAGACTAAATAAATATGGATAGAAAAAACCATGTTCATATTACTCTCATGTTCATATTCCCCCCTTTTACCCTACGTCTTTTTATGCTGAATACATATCGTGATAATTGGTGAAAAAATCCTATGCTTGTCAGTAAAAGTTATGTCGTGTATTTTTTTGTTTATGGAAAGTAAATAAATGCATGAAAGCAACAACTGCTAGTTACAAAATTACGTTCATGTAAATCAAAGCAGCAAGTTCACGTTAATCACGTACTCAAAATGATTAGACATAGGCTTTTATTGTTATATTCGAATAGGCCTACATAATAG
>Ga0209671_1006061_pt1 | contig 12336 bp, 5 predicted proteins | sample WorMetHERISLAND2_2_FD_187401 | JGI IMG/M metagenome (GOLD analysis project Ga0209671, IMG submission 187401) | Marine gutless worms symbiont microbial communities from Max Planck institute for Marine Microbiology, Germany - Olavius geniculatus... | ecosystem: Host-associated > Annelida >...
TTAAAATACTGCCTAAAATATATATTAAAAACCAAAAAAGGAATAGCGATAACTGAAACTAGTAAAAAACTAAAACGAGAAAAAACCGTAAGCAAGTTTAGATATCTGTAAAATCAGTCCAAAAGGGGTCAGATGTCTATGGAGAGTAAGCTTTGAGAAAGAAAAAGTTCTGAGATTGACCTACATTGTAGGCGAGACTATGTCATTCACCGTCGATAAGCAACATTTTTAGACATTTTTGGGATCGAAGGAAACTCGCATTACTGGACAGGATCGCATTGCGGTGGTTGCGTTGTTGCTGAAGCAGCGAGGACAGCTTCTTGTGACATATCTCAACGTTACACAGTCCGACCGACCGACCGACCGACCCTGCATTGTACGGCATCTTGGGAGCTATTACGTCACTCTGTCTACCCAGTGTACGGACACCTTGGGTGGCGGGTCTTCCGTACTGAAGCTAGACGTTAATCGACATCGAATATCGGCTGATGAGAATACTATTTAGAGACCAGTGCTCAAAATCTACAGTCGAAACTGTTTTCACGACAGCAAACATTTCTAGAGTTAAAGTTTGCTGCACAGAAATAATTGATAGCATTAGCAGCGTCTTTGGCATAAAAGCTTCGATTACCGACGCCGTCGGTGCCCTGTATAGCTGTCCTGCCACGCTACCAGCCAAGGTGTCCGCAGCCAAGGAACAATGGAAAATACCGAAACTGTCCAACTACGCGTTTCACGTCCTTCTATACACCCTTTCCAGTCTTGCAGAACAGCTCGTCAGCTCAGCACAGGCCGACACTGCTATCTCATCAAATATATATATATATACCGTGTTATGCGTCCTCATGGCCTAGCAGGCGTGCTAAGCCGCATTGTTAGCTAAACTCTACTCTACCGTGAGCATGCTGGTAGATCGAATAACTCAGAGCATTCGTTTTTCGGCTTTGCCATTTTCCGGAGTTGTTCTTGCGCGATGTTTTGGTGCAAGACGCGGTATAGTCACCGTAAGTTGTCCGTTTGTCCGGATGTTCGTCTGTCGATCTGTAACTTTGATGTATTCTGTTCACAAAGATTCGGCTACGGTCAACGCAAACCAACATCGACGATCTAGTCACAGGAGAACGTCTCCACATGTCGGGTAAAATACTTCGTTCGTGGCGTAATTTTCCCCATGCATACAACTACTGTATGATCAGCGCAATGCACGTTTGAAACATTAGTTAACGCATCGCGCATTGTGCTCTATGACAGCAGGGCTCTCTTGTATTTGAACAATCTCATGACGGCGAATATCTTTTGAGCAGATTACAATTTTAAAAATTGGAAAAGCAACTGATCAACTACATCTTCTGCAATGTTGGGTAAAAATCGGTGAACCTTGGTCCACAAACAAATAAGTTTCGTTGTTTGTAGTCGGCGTTAATAGGCCTACAGTAACTGCAAGGCAAGTCGAGGCTGACAAGAATTTGATCCGCAACGAAGCTGGCCACGGGTCAGTGGACTAGCGATCAAACTGATCACCAGATGGGTCACTGGTTAGTCGGTCTTGACCCATAACTCACCAGCCAGCTTTTTACGGCCCAATTTTCTCAATGCTCGGCACATCATCACGGAGCAGCAATATAACGTGGACCTAGAACTGTTCGGGGATTTTGCATTGTCGTCGAATGTTACAAATGTTAATACTAGGCCTATATATGTTTAGGCCTACAGCGACCGCAAAGCCGAGTTTACTTTTCTTACACAGTTGAAAAGCGTTTAGCAAAGTAACTGAGCGACTATGGCAAAATTTCTGACTAGCCGTATAGCTAATCTTTTTCCAGTTTACGTACAAGTTGTAGTTTGTCAGTCTCAAAAAGCTTAATCGCGTTGTGCTGCAGACTGATATAGGCGACTGTAAGCAAGAGCCTGTAGGTAGGTAGTACACACACCAGCGAAATGGACAACGGCATCTGGTATTCTCTCTGTGTGTTAAATCTAGCCGCCAGATTCATCATATAAGCAATTTTGGTTATTTTGCTTCTTGGGCTCGGAAACATAAACGGGACGATTTTAGTTGATCAGCCTCATCAGGTATACGTGAAACTGGAAACGATCAGTATCGCAGTGCGCAACGATTAAATTAAAACGGCCATTGATGATAAAAATTTGCTATTGCCTTTAATGCTGGCAAGGACAGCGAAACGTCGAATGTAAGGGCCAAAGTACTAAACCTCTATATGTTACTGTGTTGTCGATGGTTCTAAAATTTAAAACTGGTTTATTGCACCATAGAAACAGAACACAGATCGTCGACAGGCTGAAATTTAACATTACGCTCTATTATACTGTCAGATGCTCCAAAAATGTAAGACATTCGAGTGCAGATGCTGCATGACAATTGCTGACGTGTAATACGTCACAAGCAACGCGGAACCGCGCCGCATCAGCAACAGCAGCAACTGTCAATCGATATGCGTGTTTTTATGAGCACCATGAGCAGGAGCGCTCTAACGTCAGGCTCTGTTATACAAGGTGAGCCATCAAAACGATACCTTTGGCTGTTTCTGGCACAAAGTTGATTATTCATTGCATCTGCTGAAATGCACAGGGGTGCAACACGAACAGCAATAGACATATATAAATTACCTCTTTACAAATATGTACCGTGTATACGATTAATTATCAGTCATTCTTAAGAATTCAGCAACTTTTATAAAATAGCGTATATGTCGATAACTCAGTTAAGTACTTGAAGGCCGTGATCTGCTGTACTGCTGTGACGTTAACACAAAAATTTGAAAAAAGTGGCAAGTTAGAAAAATAAAGATGACTTTGTCACGTTCTTGTTTACTGTCTTTCATAAATTTTTTTCCGTCAGCGTTCAAGAGCATGCCAATTTTGATCGTATTGAATCGCGTTGTTTTTAAAATACGATACGACGCAGCAGTTAGCGTCCCAACTAATAACCCGTAGAATTGGCCATACTGTTGCTCACCTGAAAATAGGGATATTCCTTTCCGTTGATGTAAAATGGCGTTTAGAAAAATAATTGCTCAGGTGTTGTTGACACTTATACCCCGTTTACACGATCGAGCAAACATCGAGCTGGCTCGTCCAGCTAACATATAGCCAGCTCGTTGAGCCAGCTTGATCGTGTAAACGGGGTATTACAGTACCGTGACTCCGCGTATCTTAGCAGTTTACATCAAACTCTAGTGGCAAGATTGAAACGTCAGTCAAAGCTGCTGTTCGTAACGAAATCTGTCAGCATAAGTCAACTGCACGAATGACATCGTGATGAATTGTGCCGCGTACAGTCAGTCTATCGTGCGGTTCTTTTTTCGACAGATTGGATTCAGTCAGTACTGTTGTTCAACGCTCACCGCTGACAGGCATTGTAGCGTGACACCAGCTTGAAAGACGTTTGCAGATGGCGAAAATCTCGAGTTCGAAAAAAACTGGATCGAATTTTATACACCTTCAGAGAACTGGCTACAAAGTGAGGCATCGCCGAAAATAATTAATTCTGATGCAATCAACAACCCGAGTTGACAAAAATTACGTTTCATGTCAAGTCCTTAGCACATTAGTCTCGCTTTACAAGCGACCGATGTAAATGTGCAGTAACGGCTTCAACGGTGTTAGGTTTGATCCTCGTTGGTGACACGAAAATATGCTAACCGTATGCCTCAGTAAACGCTTACCACTACACTTTCATCGATGATGGATGCTATTTTAGATCCGCAGTGCAGAAAACGATGAGGCGGAATGCTGTAGGCAAGCGGTTGACAGACAAATTGATAAGATGTGGCTACGAATGACTGATTGGCAGATTGACTGACCGGTTTATTAAAGACGCATCAAACGTGCATCATCAGCACACGGCACAGATGCACAGCAAAAATGTGCAACCGCACAAATGCAAAAATACAAAAAAACAACCAAAAGAATAACCAAGTACGATAAACACATTTAAACAATATTAATTCAAAAAAGATCTTGAACGGATAAAAGTAGCACTATACAAATTGCGTAGTCTCTGGGCGGTAAGCATATGATTATGTACGAGTAGGCCTATGCTAGAGCTATAGATTTAGTGACTATAATGATAAGCACTTGGCAACTAATGACATTGCATGTCTCATGAGAGCATCAGAACTTACGTTTGCATTCATTGAATTAACTCTCCTCCACATATCTCCTCAGCGCTACACATTAAAGCGTTACAAATTTGATCGACCGCGATCCTTTTCGCGTTTCACGGAAAATAATGAACTTTTGTTTACTAACAAACAAAGTTCCGTTGTCTGATTCCGACCCACCTGAGCGCGCTGTGTATGCTAATGCGGTTACATAAGCCAGCCAAGTGACGTTGTTAAAAGCGGAATTTCAATTTTTAATTGTCCCCCGGTCGTACTTATGGCGCCGGGCGGCTTCACGTTGTTCTCTGTCTCAATTTTCTACTTCTGTTGTATTGTTTTTCGCACATGCGCGAGCGTTTTTGGCGATGTCAGTGAATAACTGATAGTCAGGACGAACTTTTAGAAAAAGGCCTTCTATAACACTTCTAAAGACATTTTTGGGTAGAGGCCGGAAATCCGATTTTTTAACACAATATGAACATGCCGAATACGATTATCTTGGCTCCCAAGCCAAATTTTGAGTTTGTGACCGTTTAATTTGCATAAACAAGATGGCGGCCAAATTTTCACTTTTCACTCAAAAATCATGTCGTTTGTTCAGGGTTTAGCCGATTATCACAAAAATTGGCAGAAAATATTTCTGTTGTGACGTGACACGTCACGCAAATTTTGACTTTAATCGGCTAAAAATATCATAACTGTGCATGCGTGAATTTGTCGCGGTCGTAATTTTTGGTCAGCCGTAGTACACTTCGTATCTGAGCTCAACGAAAGGTGACCTTGACCTTTGACCTTTTTGTGGTGCGTCGAGTTTCGTGTGGTGTTTGAAATATACGTACTAAATTTGAAATATCTATGACTGACGGATCTTGAATAATATAGATGCTTTTACGAAAACAGTGCGCAAAAGTGAAAATTTGGCCGCCATCTTGTTTATGCAAATTAGATGGTCAAAAATTTGGCTTGAAAAGCGGAATAATCGTATTCGGCATGTTTAAATTGTGTTAAAAGTCAGATTCCCAGTTTCTACCTGAAAATGCCCTTAGAAGTCACATTTTTGGGAATTCGTCCTGACTATGAGCTGTATAGAATAATAGTAGATCAAGTCAAATTTTGATCATTTTTCGGTTTTTTCGCATCATCGTTACATATTCTTCGTAATGGACTATGTGGCAGACAATAATTTTACGATTTATATGTTTATTTTAGCATATTGTTTCTTAAATTGAGGTATTTTGTTAAATGTTTTCAGATTAACAATGGACCACTCCACTTGGTCCGCTTCCGTCGACAAAAGTTAACAAAATTTGACAATTTGTTGCGTTTTATATGGGACCATGTACACATGGTCTATTGTTATTCGCATCGTGACGGCAGCTGTCGTGCGGACCAAGTCGACTTGGCTCACTGTTTGCTAGTCGGACGTTTACAGTCGTGATTAGAGTAACTTAGATTAGACGTAAAATGTTTATTTCTGCACAAATTATTTACTTTAGCGTGGAAATAATTACAGCGCTTAAAAACTGAAGCTTTACAGGGTGGTTTATTGTTGTGCTTTTCGTGTGCCTTTCTTGTTTTCCGTTTTGTTTAGAAGAACAGCTGATTCACGGCTATCACACTTCCTCTATGCGCCTTGAGATTGTAACTAATTTGTTCTGCTTTAAAGGTTTCGCCTCCAAGCTCCCACCAGGATTTTGCTTAGCATTTCTCGCACGACTATTGTGTTTTCACTCTCGCTGCAGCCCCTCCGTTTCGGCGAAAACATTTTTCACCATAAATTTGCCACCAAAACGGCTTGTTACTGTCACTTTACGCATGTTTTAAAAATTTTATTTTGAAGTTAACAATTATTGTTTTCGCTTTTTAGTTGTTGGTCGATATAATGTGCATTATGACAAAAGCACTGTAACTTAATTTTACACCCGTTGTGCTTTATTCTGTAAGCACAGTTGACATCGCGTAGTGTATCATACTATCATTGTCTAAAACGTTTTATTTGCATAATTAGAAAAAGAGGGAAGAGAGAGAGAGAGAGAGTATTTATTTGGCAAACACACTAACAATAGCGAAAACAATAATATATACACTAAAGGCGGGCTGCCAGAAAAGCAAAAGCTAATCAACGCTGGCCACCCATAAAACTGTAAGTAATCATTAATCAAATTTTAACAGTATCCAAAAAAGAAACAAAAAAAATTTAAAAAAATAAATAAAAAGTGCAAAATCACTTTGTCACAATACAAATATAACAATTAGCAAAAACATTGAATAAGTTTGTGATTTTTAATTACTCTAATAGCAGGGACACCAGTGATAAAGAAACAGTCTGCGTGTCGTTAACTTGTTTTTCTGTTGTTTTGACTTTTCAGTATGATTGCTAGTAAATTTGTGAAGCCTGTACGTCGGTAAAGAAGAAAACACCGAATGTTTGGTGTAATGACTGTAAATGCGCTTCGAGCTGAATCTGACAGCTCGTATGCAGCTGCTTGCATCACCTGTGGGTATATAGACAACTGGTGGGACCAGATAGCAGACCGGACCCGCAGACGTCCGTCACGCAAAACTCGTGTTTATTGCTCAACGAACGTATCCCCCATTGCCCAAAAGCTCTGGCTTTATCACTGCATCCATCTAAGCTTCCGCATAGAGACTTATCGTACGATTTCGTGCTGCCAGCCAAACAGCTGTATAGCAGACACAGCTACTCGTACTAATTGCCAATTAAGCCAAGTATACACTTTGAAGAGAGATGCAGAAGACAGAAGCAGCTGGCAGAAGAGTTCGTCATAAACTTGCCATGTGGCAGAAAACCAACGAAAGAAAGAGAGAAAAGATTTATATGTATAGTTATGCTCGTATTAAAGGCCTACTTTGAATATCTTTTATCGTTAGTTAGTGTATTCACGTCGTAATTTCTTTTTTGTTTGTTTGTGTTGAAACTATGTTTCCCATTTGTTTTTTTTCAATCACGTTCTATTTCAGGCAGCGCGAGCCAGTGTGCACCGGAAGAATTTGCACGTGATAGGCCTTTTATGGTAAAGACGGGTAATCATTTGCTACAAAGATTTGCACAATGTGTGTGCTCAGTGTGTGCGTGTGTTTATACGTGCAGAGGTCGTCGGTCGGGTGCAGTCTGGTGGAACAGAGTCGCAATCATCCACCTGCACCGCTGCAGCCTTCAGCCGAGAAGATGCCTCAGTCGCACGGTGCTGCTGATTCGCGCCTCTGAATCGGGCGGAGCTGCTCGAGCGTATAAAACCGCTAACAGCAGACAGCTGTGTCTGCGATTGCGAGACTCCGTGAAAGCATAGATAGGACTACTAGACGCAGTCTTTGAAAAAATTACTCGAACTCATTACAAACGTCTGCGTCTGGTCAGACGTTCAGTACACTTGCCTCGTCCGCAGTGGCGATATCTGTGTTCAGTTATTTAAACAGCGGTGAGAATGAACAACAATGCTAACAATCGGTCGACACAAGCCAGCGTCGTGCGTCCGTCGACACTTCTAATTCGATCTCACCGTCGATTAAATACCGGTAACTCGTTCGTCGACGTCGCCGCATGCCGGCCGCTGGGAAGCTGAGCTGAGGTAATGGCGGACGTTGACAATCGGATCACAATCAACGTGGGTGGCATCCGGCACGAGACGTACAAGGCCACTCTAAAGAAGATCCCGGCCACCCGGCTGTCTCGTCTCACCGAGGCGCTGGCTAACTATGACCCGATACTGAACGAGTATTTTTTCGACCGACATCCGGGCGTCTTCGCACAGATACTCAACTACTACCGCACCGGCAAGCTGCACTACCCTCTCGACGTGTGTGGCCCGCTCTTCGAGGAAGAACTCGAGTATTGGGGACTCGATGCTAACCAGGTAATGTCAGTTAATGCATTTACTACTCTAAGTTTTTGTACTCAGAATGTTACTGGCGTTTGGTGATATATTTTGTTTTCGAAAAAAGAGTAAAAATAGATACTGTTTTTAACAGTAAACACGGCAAAAATGATAGAAGACATCAACGCTGCAGACTGTGGGGAAAAAGAAAGAAAAAAGAACGTTTATTTTTTATGATCACAGGTATCGAGGATGTTAATGAGGCCTCAATGTGACGAGAAATAAGACGAGACCAATGAAATCGAATAAAGTTTAACGTTTAATTTTCGACATAGCAGTCGGCACTAACTGATTTTTATTTTGAAACCAAGTTATACTTTTGTCAACTAAACGCGAAATTACTTAAGCCTATACATCTGTTATTTGGCATTAGTCAACTCCCAACATCACAAAATGACAAAACCTTAAGGTTTCAGATGAGAGTTAGGCTTATAACACTACGAACAATGTTAGTATGCTTGTTACCTCGTGCGTCGTCGATGAAAACACGACAATGAAAACATCATAAGGCCGAGAACGCGACAACAACAAGAGCATTAGATAATTATACTAGTAACATTGAAATCAAAACTGAATCACAACACGGGTGGCCGGAACAGGCGAATTATCCATTAAACGTCTGATAGCCTGTAACGTCACGTCGCCTGTGCTTCAGCAGTAAGAACAGCATAATAACCGTTCCCGCTACCTGTGTGAATGTTACTCAGCTGACGGAATGCACAGAGATAGAAAAAAAAGATGTCGCGAGCAAGTCGAGTGTCCAGATTCATTGTAAGCAATGCAAACAAGTATAAAGTAAGTAAGTAAATTTAAAGAGCCCACGATGTCGACAGTTTATCGGACTAACATTTTTTTTAAATCGCGAGACATGCGATGAAGTCGTTTATTTTTATTCACTATAAGGTAGCAAAAAAATAAAAACCGGGTGACTTGTTTAAGACTAGAAGGCGCTAGTTAAAGTGCATATCTCCGCCAAGCGAAGTGTACAGAGACAGAGAGACGGACGGACAGACGGACACACAGACACACACATGGACAGAAGCTATCTCATAATCTCATCCAGTTCACTTCGTTCCATTGGCAGAAATAAAAAAAGAAACAAAGCCTTAACTAACGATCAGTATTACATGCGAATTTTTCAATCGTATTTGGATAACAGCGCTATAGGTTTTATTGAAACATTGATTGACAATAGACAACCACAGCCATATCACTCGTTCGAAGGAATTATAGTAAAAAATCTATTGACAGTGAAATCAAGAAACTGCAAACAAGAAACTGCAAATCATTTTTTTTATGTCGAACAGTGGCGTGGGTAGAGCGACTTGTCCGCTGTTTTGAGTGGCGCGTTCTTATGAATCAGTCGTCAGTGTCGATCGTATTTCCTTTCGCCCGGCTGGTTCATCAACGTCCCCTTGTCACAATCATCGCCTTGAGCAGTTTGTCCAGCTGTCCGTGGCTGTCGAAATTGTTCAATCAATACAGAAGGCGAGTGAGTGAGAAAGGCGGGCGCTTGGTTGCTGTGCTCGAGGTGATTATATGTGTCTGTGACGAGCGAGCACTTGTCGCGTTGCTTGGCCCTCATTCACTGCAGCCTATGCATACTCACGCATTATTGTAGTCCAATTGCATCGCTTCAGTTGCAACTTGCGCCTCTCCAGCCGCATAGTGTACTGCAGAGTGGGCCAAAAAGTAACACTTTTCGAGTATTTGAGTTCTCTGGTTAAGCGCATTAATCAAATTTGCAATTTTTTTTCATTTGCTCATGTATCATTTTCATTAAACGACATCTTTCGGAGCGTCTGAAAACGCGAGACCTAGCATCACGAGATCTGACAACGTGAAACCAGATAGCAGGTTAGACATCGCGAGACTTGTGGATTATCTGCTCGTCTGAAGTATTTTTTACTATAAGAGATATTACGTCAACTCTATCTGTCAACCTGCAATTGTGTTTGTCATCTGCGTGTAATATTGTACCGTTCCAGTGATCAGCAGTCGTCAGAGGCTGATGCAGCTACTGCCGTTGCTGATTCCGACGCCGCAGCTGACGTCGCTGCTGGCGCCTGACTGGCCTCGTTCTCGCTGCTGCTGCTGCTGTCGACACGCGTCTGTAAGCACTCCGCATGAGCGCCGCGACAGAATGGCTGACAGCAGGCAGAAACTGCAAGCAACTGTAAGCCGAATCTGGACAAACAGGACTTGATCTGTTTGTCGTTCCGCATGTTTAACTTTTTTTCGACCGAAGAATGTTCGACCCCAGACCAACTCTGCAACTCTGCTCAAACCGTGCTCAAACACATCCGTTTGTTCTGGTCTCAGGTTGTCAGTTCTTGCGATTTCAGCGCCCCCGTCAATCGCAACATATAAAACGCATTCAAATGCATATCAAAATAATGAAATTGCGTACAATATATAGCTAGAACATAGTACGTAAACTACTCAAACTGTTTTATTTACTTATTTAACATGTGACAGTAGGAGTGAAATCAAAAAGGGGTTGCGGGATTATGTTAAACCGCGCGTTGTGGTAGGCTTATACTGCGCAATCCAGAAGTTAGTGTCAAGAGACTGCAGAGAAAGGAAGATAAAAGGCTAGTTGGACAGTGCGTACAGTATGCGCGTGGATCTCCCATTGAGGTCTGAAATGAGACGAGTAAGTCGAAGTGATCAGGGCAAGCTAGTTCGCTGACTTATAGACAACAATCCCAGAGAGATGCGCTGCTGCATCGCACATACAGAATGGACTCGGTCTAGTCCGCACCGCCAGTGTCACATTAAAATGTCTCCCGCATGGAAAATCCGCCCGGGGAGAGATAATTACGGATTTGACGTTTCCCCCTTATTACAATATTGCCGGCCCCATTAAAAAATTTTCCCCATTATACGCTGTGTTCAGAAAAAAATGCCCACCCACGTTTTCTTTTATATTTTTGTTGAATATGTTTCGATTTGCACAAAAGTTTTAGGAAATATTTGGTAAAAAAAACAAGTGTTCTTCCGGTAGAAATGTTAGATATTTTTATTACCGGTGATGTCGTGCTGACGTCATATTTCCGTGTTTGGAAATTATGGGGTTTACCATTGAAAACAGACATTTGATGAAATGTTAAAACACATTAATTGGTCATTGTGTTGATGGTGGCTGGCGTACGCGCACTGCGTCACTGCATGGATGACCACTTGCCCGCTATCAGTCAAATGCCTTGATACTGCCAGTCATGTCAATTTTTTTTAAATTTAAAAGTTTAATTCCATCAATATTCAATGTCAGTTTATTGTCCAGAAACGCCTTGCACAAACATGCAGCTACAACCGCTGCATACCCTTGCTGACTCGCAAACGTATAATTTTATCAAATGTTCGTCTTCAACGGTAAAACCCGCAATTTACAAACGCGGAATTATGACGTCAGCATGACGTCACCAGTAGCAAAAATATTTAATTTTTTATCGGTGGGATAGTTGCTTTCTCCTAAATTTTTTGGAAAAAATTGTGGAAATCTGAACATTTTCCGTGGAGATATAAAAAGAAACGTGAGTGGGTGTTTTTTTCTGAACACAGTGAGGATCGCCCCTCCCAGAAAAGTCTCCCGCCGGCCGACAATTTGCCGGTAAAAATCCGCCCCGCCCGGGCGGCCGCTGGCCGGGGCGGTATTTGCCGGTAAATTGTCAACCGAGGGAGACTTTTCTGGGGGCAATCTTATAATGGGACACCGGCACGCACCGGAGCAGCACATAATAAATCCGTCTCGTTGTTATCATTGCCGCAATCAATGCCAATCCTAGGACTCCTAGGTAGTGAACCGACGCTAGTAAACTACCGAAATGTTAACAGGCTCTTACAACCATCGAGCATCATTTTTTTTCTACGAGCCCGCATGTTCGAACGTCATTTTCGTACGTTATGTCTAGAAATATTTTGTCTGCAGATATGTCGGTGTTTTTGTCTGTCCAATGCAATGCACAGCATTGGACACAGTATAAAATCACCTGAGTGTCCGTCCGTGCGTCTGTCCGTGCGTCCGTGCGTCAAACTTTTTTAAGCTATCTTCCTTCAGTCTTTCCCTTTCTTTTTCTTTCCCTTTTTCTGCACCTTCTCCTGTCGGTTTCTTTTCCCCTTTTTCCTTCCCATTTTCCTTTTTCTTTCCCGTCCCCTTACGCATTCCCTTTCTTTCTCTTTCCGCTTTCTTTTGCCTTTTTCTTTTCCCCTTTTCCTTTCCCTTTTCCTTTTCATTCCCCTTTTTCTTTCGCTTCCCCTTTCTTTTACCTTTCCTTTCCCTTTTTTTCCTTTCCCTTCCTTTTTCTTTTTTTTTT
>Ga0209671_1006062_pt1 | contig 12335 bp, 3 predicted proteins | sample WorMetHERISLAND2_2_FD_187401 | JGI IMG/M metagenome (GOLD analysis project Ga0209671, IMG submission 187401) | Marine gutless worms symbiont microbial communities from Max Planck institute for Marine Microbiology, Germany - Olavius geniculatus... | ecosystem: Host-associated > Annelida >...
TGAATTTATTGCCTATCAGCAGTGATATCTTTCCACGCACTACACGCAGAGTCGATTGCTGGAGCTGCAGCCATGTACCGTATCAATTACCACCTCCCGCGGTCTCACCGCCACTGTTTCTAGGCTAAACGGTGGTTTTACACGCGGTAGGTTTAGAAAAAAATCATTAAAAATTCTCCTTTAAGAATATCGTCGCTATGTTTTCACTGTTCGACATGGAACACATTTGGCTACAATGTCGTGGAACCACTTAGCACAGTATTATTTAGAACTGCTGATATTGTCGCATTACTGACCGTGGGGTCAGAAATGACCCCATGTGCAAAGCGACTGTTAATCAATCCGGAATTGTCGAAGTGGCCTAAGTGAATCAAACTGCTGCTAGGTTCACTATATAGAAAGACAGGTAGTCCAGGAAATAGTCAGAAAATGATTTGCGAAAAAAACGAATCTCGAGACGCTGGTTTTTGTTACACACTTAGTGGCGTCACGCCGGGTAAAGGGGGGTGCGGAAAAGCAGTTGCCCCCTCTTTTAAATTTTAAACCTGCGCAAAAATTGTCAAAAATTTTTGGTTTAAAAAGTTTTGGTTCAACATGCAAACTTAGGGGCTAAAGCCCCCATTTGGGGACATTAAAAACAAGATTAAACACCCATAGACTTTTTGCCGCAATGTTCTGCTGTCTGTCCTAATTTTGTCCGAAATTTTGAATATCTTCGGAGAATTTCATCTTCCTGCCCCGCTTACTTTTTAATCCACGACGCCGACTAATTTTAACCACGTATGGCACTGATCAGCCTATTTTGTGCTGATATGCCGTTAAGAAACTACTCACTCACTCACGCTGTAATCTAGACGCACTCAACTGTTACACAGTCTTTAACATTAAATTTACTTTTTAATCCGTAATCTGTTGTTTCGAAATACAGCTTTTCATATTTATATTTTTGTCACGAATTAAGCAGAAGTACGAAATTCGCTGTTAATGTATAAATAAACTATTGCTTTTTGTATGTAATTATTTCGAAGCACCGTCATTTCTGCACTAACGGTTCAACGTTTGCAATAAAACGAACGAAAACGTTCCACGCAAAAAAGTTAAAATGCATTTGTATAAAAATGTACTGAGAACGTATAGAACCGTTTATTAGGACTATTTACTAATTTATTCGTTAAAAAATCGTACACGAAGTACTAGATAAACCAATTAAAGAGGTTCACAAGATAGACGGAGTAATAGACAGAGTAAAGGAGATAATATTGTATTGTACCATTTTATGTTTTTTCAGATTGTTTAGGCATGCATCCTGGCATGCTTTAAGGAACTAATATTGATTATTTGATTAATAATATAACTATTTGCAAGGCGCACATTGTCAGCAAGTTGAACCTGGTTGACATGGAGTAAAGTTTACGTCGTTTTGTTTTGTTTCAGGTGGGTCTGCTGACGTTCGGCAATCGGGCGATAATTCGCTGGAACCTGATCCGCTACTCGAACGCGCCGAGTCTGATCGACGCAATCAACTCGGATGCCGAATTTCCGGCCGGAATGGGTCGGACTAATCTCTACGACGGACTGTATCGAATGAGGACCGAACTGTTCTCCCCGGACCACGGCGCACGTCCCGAAGTACCGCACATTGCTATAGTCATCACGGACGGTCACGCTACACTTAACACGCATCTGACTTTGCCCGAGGCACGAAGATGCTGGCAGGCTGGCATACAGGTGATGATGCTTCTATTGCAAGGTCGCTTTACTCTATGGGGTCAATTCAGTGGCTTTTACCTTTCAAATCTGGAGTTCTCTCGACTTTCGGGCCTAAGTCCCATTTTTTCCTCCGACGACCGACCTCCCTTTCTGGAAGAGCCTTCCTGGAAGAACTTTAAATGGTCATATCTAAGCAACCAATTATCCGATCTACTTCCGGTTTGGTTCGAAAGTGGGGTTGTCGGGACGGCCAATTTAACAGTGCCATTTATGTTTACGCCCAACTGACACCCGTTGCCGTGACAACGAAATTTGGGACAAAATGGCCCATAACGCGGCTTCTGTAAGAAATATCTGCAAGATCTTTGCTTCTATACGGGAGTTTTCAACGTTGGTCCGTCGAACGCTGACAACCAAATTTTTCCTCCAACCGACCCCCGTTCCCATGGCAATGTAATTTGGGACTAAATAGGCTATAACTCGACTTTTTTGAGAAACATGTTTCGGATGTTTAGTTGCTGTTGTAGCGGTAATAATACTATAGTAGTAGTAGTAGTAGTAGTAGTATCGGCGTTTAGTGTGCGCAAAGTAGAATGGTTATAGTCTAGAGTATTTTTCGTTCATATTCATAGTCCCGAGACACCGTTGATTTTACACGGTAGTGCAATTGTTGTGCAATCAGTTATGCAGTCAGTCTTTTACGGTACAAAGTGGCTTTGTAATGTGCGCATTATTGTGCCGCTGCATGAAAAAACGAGTCACTTTCTGTCTTTTTGCTCGGCGCATACTGCCGCATACAGGTGTTCGCTATTGGGATAACGTCAAACATCGACGCGGCTCAACTGAAGGCGATCTCTAACCCGCCACACGAGCTAGGACGAAACTACGTCACCACGCCAGATTTCACGACGTTATCTCAGGTGCTCGACCGTCTCATCAATGCTACCTGCACCGAAGACAAGCCTGACCTACCAGGTAGACAAATGCTGCTTCTTGCTCGGCCGTATCCGCTATTATTAAAAATTTTATTTAATTCTTCCTTAGGACTGAGTAATATTAAAGTATTCAGCAAAGATACTGGGCGCAAGCCTGTGCCCACAGAGGCGTAGCTATGGGAGCACTTGAGAGGTGAGGCATGGGGAGGGATGTACCCTCCCCTCCCCACGGGGAAGGGGTCTAGAGAGGGGGCTGTGCCTGAGAAAATTTTTGGTTTTTGCGTAAGAATTACATGTTTTGGTGCATTATGGCACTCCTATGAGTAACTGAGTAGGCTTCTAGGGGAGGTGCAGTGCCCCCCTCTTTTATGGATACGCTAGTGTGCGCCCACGGATGCCATCAGCATCAGAATCTGACGTCAGTGACGATGGTAAATCAGATGAATCAGGCCAACTCAGCCTCCTATTCTTAGAGGGACGGGAAATGAGTAGTAGCTTACGAGCTGGTGTGGCTGACTGAAGCGGTGGTATGTCTGCTGGCACCAAACTTAAGGTTTAATTAGTTTATTGGCGAAATGATGTAACGCGTTCACTTATCATGTAGAATATTAACGGCGAATGTCTTTACGAACATCAACCCATTTAGCTGCATAGACGACGCTGGCAATTGCTATTATGCGCCTTTGATTTGCTTGCGATATATGGCTAATAACGACGTAAATAACTAAATAAATAAATAGCGCTATATAAATGTACTTTAAACTGTTTATTGCTTGGTTGATTGATTAATCAATTACTGCATGATTTATTTTATGATCTACCGTCAGATTGGGTGTTTCTCTTTGGGAAACTATGCAGCACTGGGTTTAAATGTTGGCGCAATCGTTCAGCGTTAGCACGTTTTTCCAGTCTCCAATAGGCCTAGTCACAGTCCCGAAACCATGTAAGCTTATCTGCTGAGCTATTGAACACTTTATAGGCGTTTTTTTACAGTTGAATGTTATGCGGCGAGCCTTGATTGCTTGGTGTCCGTGCGTACATGAGTACTTTTTTGCGTAGAGTGCAAAAAGGTCGACCTGGCTATCGTTACCAGCATACCTCGCTCGACCACGGCCTGGGCCTACACTCGTGGCTTTATGAAACGACTCATTAACTCATATCTGAACATCGGTCCAGACGCCATCAGAGTACGTGTATCATCACTAAATTGTAGTCAAGCCCGTCGAGAGGGTGGGGTAGGGGTAAGCAATCCAGGGGGCCCCGCGACGTTTGGGGGCCCTGCCGTCGCTCAAAAATAGAAAGTACACTACAATGCGCCATTTTGACAATACAAATTCTAAAATTTCTTCACCAGAGGGGCCCCACGAAAATGTTCGGGGCTCCCGAGAATGTTTCACTGGGCCCCGCTGCGGCTCTCGACTGGTCTGAGTGTTGTTACCGGCAGTTTTGACTGCTCTGTCTGCTGTCACAGCCACACTTAGGAACGTACAGATGAAATTGTGTAATTTATTAGTTATTTTTGTTATATTTGTTCAATTTTTCGATCGTAATTTTGTTACAGCAGTGTCAGTTTAATCTACGCTGTAAATTTTGCAGTAATATTTCGAACAATTGCCAGTATTTTGCGAAGTTATTGGCGTGTAAATTAAATTTGACTAAGACGCGCTACAGCAGCTACTGCTGTAGCGCGTCTTAGCCATCGCAATTTTGTCTGTCTGTCCGTCTGTCCGTCCGTCTGTCTGTTCGTCACAGGAGTAGATCAGTCAAAAACGGTGCGAGCTAGGATCACCAAATTTTTACCGTAGGCTGCCTGTAAGACTTTAGTTTCGGGAACCGTAAAGCTTTTCCATAAATTCGAAGGGGTCACCCCAAACGAAGGCGTTTAATAAAAGGGTAGTTTGAAAAATTTGCAATTTTCAGCCGATACGGCGTTGGCTGAGCGAGACAGGTCGCGCCGTCTGGTGAGTACAAGTAAAACTATATAATTTATGGAAAAAACTGTTCAGTTTATATACAGTGTAAGGGTGACATCGTGGTTGTAGATATAAAACAGCACAAATCACAATTTAAAAATTCAAACTTTACCATTACACAGTCAGCAAAGTTTTTCTGTCATTGTGATTAGATTATGTTTTACTGGGCTTTCAAACATGCGCCGCTGTTGCGCGTTCCCCTTTGCGTTAGCTGAGCTTTTCTTGTAATATAAACTATTGCATAAAGGTCGTCGACGATCGGTGGTGTATGCTTACAATGTCGTTATTTGGTTACGCTTAAGTGCACCCGTGCAGTTATCGATATCAGTCCGTTATTTCACTGTACCCGTAATACCCGTTTACACAATCAAGCAAGCATCAAGCAAACGTCAGGTAATCATCAGGCAAACGTCGAGCATAGATCGAGCAAACTCCAAGCAAACATCGAACAATTAGAGCACACGTCGTGCGCGTGTATTTTGAATGCATTTGCTGGATGTTTGCTCGATGATTGCTCGATGTTTGCTTGATCGTGTAAACGGGGTATAAGACGTAACACTAGAGGGAGGCAATTCGAGCGCAACCGTAGAATTTGTTTCACGATCTACGTCGTCTTTCAATTTATTCAATTTTAACCGCAGTCTTTTTACAGTGTTATAACCGCTCATAATCTCATTCCATTCAAGAGTGACGATTGAAACGCGTCTTGAGTCTGTTTGTCACACGCACGTTTTACGCAACATTGTCGGTCATAGTCGTGAAATGGGCCTAAGCACGTGACAAAAATGTACTGAATATATGTATAGGCTTCATCACGGTCTAGAGTGTATTAGATGAGTGTAACAAGGCATAATACACTGTAGACCGTGTTGAAACGTACTTAGGCCTATTTCGTGGCCATGATCGACGGCATGTTCTGCCGGAGAATGGGTGCTGTACACAGACCCGTGCCACGTTTTGATCGTCACGCTTGAGTGGAGTGAGTTTATGGGCAGTTATACCACTCCAGACACTGTAGTCAGAAAAAAGCAGCAATAAGAAGTAAATAAATGATTTGATTTGATTTGATTTGATGACATAAACTGTGTAATCTGGCGAAACAAGTATGTGCGTGTACTTACATTTTATGGTATTGTACCGTTTATTTTTCTCTGCTGTGTTTAATGTATTTGTGTTCGCCAGGTGTCGCTAGTGACGTACGGCAGGTCCGACGCGGTCGTACAGTTCTCGTTCGACGACTACTCGACAGAGGACGGTGTATTCGCCGGCATCGACCTCGTACCGTTCGTCCCTTCGGACAATGCGGAACTCTACTGGGGTCTGCGAGCTCTCAACACTTCCGTGTTCCGACGACACTCGAACCCCAGCCGAGCCGACGCTCGTTTGGTATGTAGGCTACCATGCTCAGTTCAACTCAGTCTCCTACCCATGCCGGGATGAGCAGTAAGTAGTAGCCTACAGGCTACGAGGTGAGGACCTAGTGTGGCTGATCGGGACGGTGGTATGTCTGCTAGCTGCAGACCGTGGATTCAATTGATCGCTTACGCGGGCAATGGATGGCCGCATAGTGCGCTGCGGTATCATTAGCTTATGCCAATCAGCTGCCACTTTCGAGATTGTCAAAGCGCTTCTGGTCACGAGTCCGAATTGTGTAAGAAACGCTATAGCAAGTACCGGACCTGTACCTTTTACATTTTTTGCGCTGCTGGAGTGGGTAAGCAAGTACGCAGTACTGCAGCTGAAAGTTGCGAAAACGGTAGCAGTGCAATTTCGTAGACGACGATAAGATTAGGAACTTGAGCGTTCTGCTGTGTTACGTAACGAAGACCGCTTGACACTACGGTTAGTGTTAAAATTGGACAAAAAACTTAACGCTGCATTAACTAAAAACCGACCGTTTTTTATTTCGACATTGCGTTTATTTCGAAGCAGTTTATGTTTTGATTTTCGTTGTATTTTTACGCGCGTCAGCTATGCTAAGCGCGTTTTAACTATCGCAGATGCGTCCGTCTGTGTGTGCGTGTCATGACGACAAAATCTTTACTGTCAGCTGTCACAAACACTGAATGGCATTATGTTACCTTCTTGTTTAAAAAATAACGTTTGTGTAAATTTATGAAACGTGTCGGTTTTGTATGTTTATCTGCCCGTTTGCCGTAGCGCTACTCAATATGAATTTATTGTTGTTAACGACTGAACTACCACTTATGCATTTCACAAGGTAGTGTAGCAACAGTATTAAGGTCACGTGGGAAAATTATATTACCGTAGGCCTACGCCAAGTTTCTTTCTGATGCTGCTTGCCGAAAATTATCAAAATTGGCCAATATTTCGCGGAGGTATTTAAAGAATAAAAGTAGCACTTTTATGGCCCACGGTGTATTTCTGCTAGATAGATAAGACATGACGTGCGTTTTTCACATCACTTTTAAATATACAATGTAATACCCCGTTTACACGATGAAGCTGGTTCGACGAGCTGGCTCGTCCAGCTGACATATATAATTGTTCGATCTTTGCTCGATCGTGTAAACCGGGTATAAACGTTGTCTGCGCAGGTCGCGGTAGTGATACAAGACAGTCGGTCGGGGCGGCCGGTCGCCACGGCGGCATTGGCCGAGGACTTGAAGCAGTTGCTAGGAGTCCGACTGATCGTAGTGGCGTCATATAGCTCGGTGTCTATACGAGAACTGAGAGCCGTAGCGACGTCCACCTACGACGTGCTTAGTGTCAGCACCTACTCACGACTACTGGGCAAAGTGGACCAACTCGCCAGCGTCATGTGTATCCCGTTCGGTGAGCATAGAAGTTGATGATTTGCTAGTTGTTATTAGTTGCCTCCACTATCGGAGAGATTGAACTTGAAGGCGCGTACAGAGCGATGCAACTGAACTGAACTGAACTGACACGGTTCAGTTTTCGACGAACTGAAAAATGGGCAATCAAAATATCTCCAGCAGTTTTGCTTCCAACCACATTTTATTTGTTCAGTATTGCTCAGTATGGCTAAAATGTTTTAAAACTTTTCGCAAATTTTCCAGCGTAAAACATTTATGCAAATGTTTTGCACGTGCTTAGGTTAGCATGCACGAGTGCCTATGCTTACGTCTGCGCTTGCCCAATTACAAGCAACACTTGCAAAATAATGTTGAAAATGTTTTTAATGTTTCATCACTACTTCGCCCTAACATGTGCGTGATGCATGCTGACAATGTTTGTTTGTTTTTTGCCTCGGCCTAGCGTGTTTTCATAATGCGTTACGTGTACAGGTTTCGGGGCGGCATGTCCGCGTGCGGCGGACATCGTTCTGGTGCTGGATCAGTCGACGAGTATTGTCTTCGCTGACCCTAACTACGACAACTGGTACGTCAATATGCTCGGATTCGCCACTAGCATCGTCCAGGCGTTTCCCATCTCCCCCGCACTCACCCGGGTTAGTATACACTATACTACCGTTGCACTGTCGATCACATTTTACGATTTCGTCATTCGTATTCGTAGCTAGAAGGCTGCGGGTTTTTAATTTAATTTCGGCTCTGCGCTGTATGGTTCTTAACCAGGCAACATTTCTGAAGTTATTTTTTCAATTATCTACCGGATGTCTTTAGCTTTTCTCTTTGTTGCTTCTTCGGCTCTAGCAGTGTTCGAGTTGTGAAAAATTAGCTGGGGGGTTGAACTTTTCGACTGTCAGAGCCTGTAAGCTATGTAAGGGCGATATGAGTCAAAACTCGAAAACAGCAAAAATGGTTTTGGGGATATGGAAATGGGTCATCTTTCGTGACCAATGACCGATGTGACCCGTCACACAGTTGACCCATGACCCACTGACCCATATTCATCTTTGATCCGCAGTATAGAAACGTAGTTTTTCTGGACGCAGGTGGGAGTGTTGAAGTTCAGCGACGGCGTTGAGATCAGTTTCCGGCTGGATTCACACGACAACGTCGACGATACGATAGACGCCATCCGTCGTCTAGACATCGGCGGCGGTAACACGAACATCGCCCTGGCACTGCGGACTGCACGGACACGGATGTTCCCCGTTCGACCTAACAGCACGACTGATTTCGTCATCCCACGTCTGCTGATACTCGTCACAGACGGAACGGCCACGGCGGAGAGCGCGCGCACCCTACCGGAGGCAAATCTCACCAAAGCGGCCGGCATTCACATCTTTACGGTGAGACAGATGCTTCTTTTTCGGCGTTGTCTGCTGCGGCTTGTTATCTGTCCCATCGCTATAATAGCATAGCAAGGGACAGATTATAAAATCACTTGCGTCTGTCTGTCAGTCTGTCTGTAAATACTCCTACGGCCGCAATTTTGATTCGATTCTGATGAAATTTTGCACAGTGATTCGGGGCCCGAAAAGTAAGATCGAGTTTGTTTGGGATAAAAATCTGATGACTCCTTCCCCTATTTTACCCCAATTTTCAAACTATTTGCAATACAGTCAAAGGAGGTTTCAAAGCAGTACTACTCGGTTCCCGTAAAAGATAATTGCTCGCTGTTTGCACCTACCTTCCTATTTTCTGGGCTAGGCTATCCGATGGTGTCATTTAAATTTCTCCCCTGCCGACCCCTGTTGCTATGGCAACGAATTTTGGGACAAAATTGACTAACTTGGCTCCCGTGAAAGATAACTGCGCGCTGTTTGCACCTACACCCCTATTTTCGGGCCCGCGCTATCTGATGGTGTCATTTGAATTTCTCCCCTGACGACCGCTGTTGCGATGGCAACAAATTATTTTGGGACAAAAATTGACTACAACTCGGCCCTCGTGAAAAATAATTGCGCGCTGTTTTTATTTACACCCTTATTTTCAGGCCCAGGCTATCCGATGGTGACATGAAAATTTCTTTCCTGAAGACCCCTGTTGTCATGGCAACCAACCGTTTTTATTCAAAGACAAAATTGGCTACAGGCTCACAAGAGCGTCAAATGCTGAAACGCAGCTGCTAGGCTATATAGCGTGGCAATGGGACAGATACCTCGTTCCACCGAACGTATTTCTAGTTTATTTATCGGATTCATTGGGTTTGTCAGCACTTCTGAACATCTGTCGTCGTCAACATGAGCCGACTGACTCTGTTGACTATTGTTCCTACAGGTCAGGGAAAATTGGAAAAAATCAGGAAATTTGTGTAATCAGGGAAAGTCAGGAAAACGTCAGGAAAAAATATTATTTTTAAAAAGTCAGAAAAAAGGCAAAGAAAATGATTTTAGATTATGCAAACTGCATATATCTGTGGTTTTTTTTGTGTTTCCAAATATTAAAAAGCTGGCAAATTTGCGGCTTTCATTAAAAGCTAGAAGTGTTTTCGCTTCAGGGAGCTTTGCCTCCTAACTCGTGATCAGGGCCTCTGTCGTTTGCATATTGCTCTATTAATACAGTTTCATCAACTTATGCTAATGATTCTAATGATCGTTGGAACAAGCTTAAGCCTCGACCACAGATACACTCTACAATGTATTACAAGTAAGTAAGTAAGTAAGTAAGTAAATGATTTATAAAGCGCCAAAGTTTCAGAAAGAATCAGGGCGCATAGGATGATGGACGCTAGGTGGCAGAAAAGGCTGACTGAAAGTAGTGGGTCTTTAAGTGACATCTGAATGTAGCCAAGATTTGACATTGACGAATTTGAAGAGTTAAGGAGTTCCAAATTCTCGAAGCAGAGACGCGAAAGGAACAAGAACCAAAGGATAAGTTATGCCGGGGAATTGCAAGTAACTGACTGGTAGAAGACATTTGTGTGATAGGGTTATTGTTTCGATAAGGTCAGGAAAATTGCCACTTTATGACTGGAAAAATTAGAAAAAAAAGTCAGGGAATTTTGCCACAGAAGACTTGTAGGAATCTTGGTTGACTATTACTGCTGACTTTAATTATCTAACTATATTTATATTGCGTTCGACTTATAGTTACAAATAACTGCATTTAATGTCCAGAAAGTTAAAATAGCCCAAAAATGAAAGTGAATGTATTCTGCATACTTTTTACTGGCGCGGTCTAGAGCGCTAAAGAGGGAGTTATGAGGCTCTGACATACTTTTGCTGTGACAAGTTGTGACATAGGGGAGGGGATCAAAAAGTGCCAAAAGTACTGACATATTTCTGAATGGTTTTTTATATGATTAAATGTTATCGTTACTCAAAGGTTGGCGTCGGGAGCGATATCGACGAGCGACAGCTGAAGGCGATTGCGACGCCGCCCTGGGAGACACACTACTTCTACGTAGCCGACTTCGGAGCGCTTCACTCGGTGGTACAGAACGTGCTCGATAGTTCGTGTAATGCATCCGCCACCCTAGCCACCGCCACTGCTTCCACTTCGTCCACCGGCACCGGTCGTCCCGCTACGCCCACAACTACGACAACTACTACTACAGCTGGGGGCAGTCCGACAACGACAACAACTGCGACAGGAACGATGAAGACGACGGAAAGTCCTGTCACTACTACTACTACTGATACTACAACGACAACGCCGGCAACTACGACACCGTTTAGTCCGCCCACAACGACGACATTGCCGTACGACGTCATCTGTCCGACCCATTCGCCTTCGTTTGAAAGCACGACTCCAGATCCACAAGGTTAGTGTAGTCGGTTATATCAGAAAAACCGAAATTATATACCCCGTTTACACGATAAAGCAAACATCGAGCAAACGTCAAGCAAACATGAAGCATGCATTAAGCATAGCCTACACAAAGCAATCATTAAGCAATTATTAAGTGAACATCAAGCAAACATCAAGCAAATATGAAGCATGCATAAAACATAGCTTACACGAAGCAATTATCAAGCAATTGTCATGCAAACATAGAGCAAACATCAAGCAATTAGAGCGCACGTTGTGCACGTGTATTTTGAACACATTTGCTTGATGTTTGCTTGATCGTGTGAACGGGGTAATAGACTTCAATATAAAGTTGTCAGATTACATCATTTGTTTGTTATGTTGCTGTTTGGGCAACCATTTGTTGCCTTTCTTTTAACAGCAATTTCAGTTTGAAATTACTGCGAACAAATAGTCATAGATATGAAAGACTTATTTCAAACTCTCTTAAACACTTTAACAAAATTTCATCTGAATCCCACAATTGTTTTAGCTAGTCCCGCTGTTAAGGCCTAAAAATTGCTGAGATTCCAATTTCGGCCGGCGCAAAAAGTAGAAACGGGTTTGGATTTATTTTTACTTTTTAAAATTTTTATATTATGACATGTCATGTAGTATCACACAACTTATAGAAAACAAAACGAAACACTAAATTGTACCCATAAAATTAATTTATAGGCTTAGACACTGCAACACAACAAACTAAATGCAAGTAGGTTTTTTCCAAAAACCTTTGAAAGCAAACTAAAAACTTTTAAAATGTTTTTAAAGTCTAGTAAGCACAGAATTTTTTTAGGCTTAGCCAAACAGATAGATTTTAAAATTAACATCCTTCCTCGCCCAGTGTGTTTTTTACATTCCAGTTTTCGCAGGTTCGCCTACTCACGGAAGGATGGCCAGGCTGAGTTGACCTGGGTGGCTGGCAACGTTTACATTTATCATACCGGTAGTTAGTAAATTTTGTTAAAAGTTAAAGGTTAAAAGTAATGTTATAGCTCTTAATGGAAGCCCATTTTAGAGCTTCGGAGCGTCACCTGCCGTATAATAATAATAATAATAAGTGAACATTTATATAGCGCACTATCATTTCGAAG
>Ga0209671_1006063_pt1 | contig 12334 bp, 9 predicted proteins | sample WorMetHERISLAND2_2_FD_187401 | JGI IMG/M metagenome (GOLD analysis project Ga0209671, IMG submission 187401) | Marine gutless worms symbiont microbial communities from Max Planck institute for Marine Microbiology, Germany - Olavius geniculatus... | ecosystem: Host-associated > Annelida >...
ATCTCATCGGTCGCGACTCGTGACAGACAGTTGCCTTCCTGAATGCGAATGTGTCTGATTATATCGAGCCAGAGAAATGGCCACCTAACAGCCCGGATCTAAATCCGATCGACTATTCCATTTCAGGAGCACTGCTTGTCTACCGACAGAAGATTCATGACTTGGACAACCTGAAACACGTGCTACGAAGCTGCTAGTCACAGATCAGCCAAGACTTAATAAACAAAGCGATTGACCAGTGGCTGAGCAGAATTTCGTTGGTGATTTGAGCTAAAGAAGAACACATTGAACATCATTTAGACTAAGACATCGTTCTCTCATCTGTGACAAACATTACTCCAAGCAGTGTTGATTTATGCTGACGTACTTTATGCTCAAGCTATTATTACGTCATTTTATGTGTCTGTTTGTTTGCGTTTGACTTTGTAGTTTTAGAATGATATGAACACGTTTATGTACAGTTGTCAAAATCTGTGCTTCAATGCTGTGTTTACAGAATGTTCTTACGCTTAGAATTAAGAAAGTTATAGCTCTTCAAAGTTGGGTCATTTTTTGGCACACCCTATAGATACCTCATGAGTAAAATGATCCACTACAGGGACATCATTATACCAGAAAGTAGATAACAGTCACTCACAATACAAAAATTCAAAACTCCAGACAGACAGATGCAGTAGAGACACATCCAGTTGGAAGCTCTTGTTTAAAGCTTTGTATAACAAGCTAAACTGGTAAAAATTATAAATTTAACAATAAAACAATTAACAATTAATTACACCATTAATTTGGACTTGAACTAAACTGTAATTATCATCGACATTACTCAGCAAACAGCCAACGTGAGTCAAGTCTAAGACAATCAATCACCAAGCATTTTCATCCAGCCATGTAGGCAGTCTAGAATGCCAACGATAATTAATCATGTAGTATTTCCTCAGCTCCAACGACAAGCTACGTCAATGACGTGCAAAAAGCAAATGCAAAATGACACTTACAGACAACTTTGTCGACTGAATCAAAGTCATCGAAAGTCACAAAACCAAAGCCACGTTTCCGGCCAGTTTCACGATCTGTCACCAGATCCACCGACGTAACGTTTCCATACTGCTGGAAGTATAGCTGCACATCGTCCTCTTCAACGCCGTCTTTGACACCACCAATAAAGATCTTCTTTACTGCCAAATGAGCCTCCGGTCTGCCAGAGTCCTAAGCACAACAAAAACACAACAAAAATGCTGCCTGAATAGAAGCTCAGATGTCTGTCGTGGTCCCCAGCAAACATAAGGCTGGCCATTGAATGCAGCTCACAATTCTTTCACCATCCTAAGCAAGCACCAATGCATTAGCACAAGGCTGGCTGAATACAACAGCGTAACACTTACCTCAAGCAGACCTACCGTCAGACTGATTAGCTGTTAAGTTTTTAATGTTAAACAGTAACAAGCTGACATTGTAACAACTACAACAGGTTTCACCATTTTCTTGTCACTGGCGTGGTGTATAAAAGTATCAGCATAGAAGTGCTAACACTATACTACACTCATTAGGCACAAATCTAATGCTAACTGCTGCCAAAAAAAAACAATTGTCTACAGCTTACTGGTTTATCAAAAACAATTCAACAACTTAATTTAACAGCTTATAGTATACGTTATATATAACACAAACTGGTATTTAAACAAACAATACAAACACTGTATAACAAGTAAAACAACATCAGCATACCTCCCTAGGCATTGCTCTCTTTGGATCAACTTTCTTTCCGTCAATGGTGTGTGGTCGCTCCTCGAGACAAGCATCCACCATCTCAGAAGAGCTGTAAGTTATGAAGCCAAATCCCCTCGACCTGCAACAGTGTCAGCTATATTATACCAGCCAGACCAAATAAAAAAGGTAGCATCAGAGTTTTAATGCACTACAATATGTGCAATATGTGTTTCAAGAACTTGTGCAGACAAACAATTACTGTAAAAACTTGCCCACTAGCAACTAGCGAGTTATCACAAACTGCACTAATTGCTGATAACGTAAATTCAACATAAATGTCAATGCGAGCTGATTTTATTGAGGATAAACTGAAGTTACCTAACCTTAGTCCTTAGCCCATCAGTAGAAAAGGTGTCATCCAAAAACTCCCATATATTAATCTGCATTAAGGATCCTGCTGTTTCGTGCTTCCAATTTTGGAACAGGATCACCACCAAAATTAGTGACTAAACCTTAAGCTACTCCACCATTCATAAACTTGCATCAAAATCCACTTACAACTCGTTCAGACAGACTACATAGTTTCATCTTATACAGTATCACAAAATGATGCAGAATGCTACAGAGATGCAGAAACAACAAAAGATACGACTATCTGAAGAATATGAGTGCAAACAAACCGTTTAGTTTAATTACTAATTACTAATATGCTATGTAGTACATTTTAGTGCTTGTTTCCGCAGCCATTTGCCTATGGCTTAAAGAACTTTACGGGATCAGTGACCTATGCACAGTTATGCACAACTGCTATCAAAATTATTACCTTCACCACAAAACGGGGTAGGGTCTGGGGAAAGGCCCAGGAAAATTAAAAAAATGTGATGAATTGTTTTAATAAAACATAATAACTTGGTTCAGAAAGTGCAATTTGGCAATAAATTATTCAAAACTGCACAGCCCTTATGCGACAAACTACTTTAGCGCACAAAAGATATCACTGCGCTGTGAATGATGGCAAATTTTAACAATTTTCGATCTAAAACTTTACTCATCGAGTTGTTGTATGACAAATTCCATTGAAAAACAAGCACGTTTCTTGCAGGTTTGTACATCACCGTACCACATTCTGTCAGTTATTTAGCATTCGCAATCACCGCAAAAGCTGATCACAAACCACCCATCCATACTAAAAGGCCGTTCCCGTATTCTTCACCCGCCCCAAAGATACTGTATTGCCACCAAAATCCAATCCTTTTCACAATGGCCTAACGTAACCCTAAATGTAAATTCATCAGAATTTTTTTCATATATTAACCTAACTGACAATCAAGCAAACAAATAAATCGACAATCCACATTATACATGAAACAAATGTGCTTACTTTCGTGTGTATGGATCCCGCATGACAACGCAGTCAACAACTTCACCCCATTTCTCGTAGAACTCTCGCAACGTGTCATCTGTTGTGTCCACGTGCAGACCGCCGATGAATATCTTACGAAACTGCTCAGAATCCTGCATAATACAAATCACAATCAACTGCATTCGTGTTTTCGGTATTTAGTACCACCGATGATAATGGCTGTCACTTTGCAACACTGAAATTTGCACGGCTCTCCGTAATCACCACTACGAACGAAAGATTACAAAGAATTCGTCCATCACACAAAGCACAGTCTGACCCATTACAAATACATGTATCATTGCTCAACAAAACACAAAAACCATCAGCAAATTGAAAATATTATGAACAACAATTGAACAATAACACGCTACAACCTCCGCCATTTTGTTCGCTAAAACAAAGAAATAAGTATACCATCACTAGAGATGGGTCAACAATATACGATAACTGACAGAATATCGGAATATCGATACCATATCGATACGTTGTCGGTGAGTAAACCACAAATCATTTATAGCCAGAACCCAGAATATCCCCGTGGCGCCGCGCCGCTGCACACTCGATTGCATAGTAATGTTTTATATCTATTTTAATGGTGAATGCGTAATATGTTCGATGGTCCGCATAAGCCTATGGGTCTGCAGAGATCGAAACATATAGGCCTAGCTATACATGTAAGCTACTAGACAATCTGATGATGCTTAAGGGCGCGTCTGGATCCTCAGCGCTTTCCCTCAAACAAGAAGCCCAGCTGTCGCTATAGGGAAAGCTGACCGCACCGCTCTCGTCCGAAGCCCAGCATCCGACTTTCAGTCACAAAGAGAAAGCGATTTCTCAAGAAATGACGCAATTCCATGTATATGCTATGTTAACGGAACGCTGCTGTTTTGTGTTCCATCTGCCTCTCTGTGTGTGTTTATTTACAAAAATATTTTGATGAATAAAGGTTGGTTGATAAGCTAATGATTATAGGCCTACCACTGAAATTGTTCTACGTAATATTAATTGCTTGTGTGCATATGTTTGGCGCTTGTGTTCCATTTGTACACATGTAGCTTTATTAAATGATTCTTTTCAAAAATTATATTCTATGCGATGATGACTGATGAGACATATGAGAGTACTCGAATTACTCGAGTAATTGAGTACTCGATCAGTCGATTACTCGATTACCACGTCACGTTACGTTACGTTATTTTGGGTTCCCGCCGTCCTTTGTCGGAACGGAACCGGAAAGAAGAAGTTTGTTTTTGTTTGTTCCCGTATGATATTGTGGTCCATTTTGTTAAATTCGCTGTGCTTAGGCACCTTTTCTTGATAAATAGTACGTATATTTTGTGCAACAATATATATCTATCAGGAGTAAAGCGTATCGGCATTTTAACGAGGAAAACGGTTGAAGCTGAAAGGGTCTGATCGCAATAGTAGCGTGGTTGGGGGAAAGACGAAACACCGCACCTGCAGCAAGTTGCCGCATTTGCTAACCCTAACCTTAATGCTGACCGTAACTCCAACCCTGATCATAACCCTGACTATAAGCTTACCTAACCTTAAGCCTAACATTGGCTCCAGCGTCTAATTTGCGGTAATTTGCTGTCGTGCGGTCGGTGCTGCCGGTGCGGTGTTTCGTGGGCGATGGTAAAATGCGAGGTGCGAGGAAGGTATAGTGTGAGGGAGCGTGCGAGGAATTCGTGCGAGGAACTGGGTAATTGTCGAGGCGGTGTGCGAGGCCGCCGGCATTGTGTAGGACAGCGGCGCACAGTGCCTGCAGGTGGCGGCGTGCTTTGATCTAATCTGTAGCGGTGACGACCGAAGTGATTAGGATCACCGATCGATGAAAATAAGGGTAATTGTTTAGAATAGCTACGCCACCTTAAACGGCTGTAAAAGTGCATATTACAGACGCCACCCCAGACTGCCTCAGAAGTGACTGAAATAAGTAGAATTAGTGTTGTTATGCCGGTTTCAGACTAATTTAATTATGGGAAACTGCAAATAATTGACTATTGACACCCGAGAACAAAGTTCAATTTTTCGGTTAAATCTATCATTCTAAAGAGGGTTTTTTTGTTGGGACCTATAAAGAAAAAAGGGGCTAGGTCTTTTTGGGGGAAGAGGGAAAAACGAAAAAAATACGAAAAAAACAAACGAGTGGTTCCACCTAGCGAATCGATTATGTACTACAGTCAATAACGGAAAATAATTTTACAACTGAATAAGCCTCATGTGCAACCAAAAAAACGAAAATACAGACAAGTGGCGCCACCTGGCGAATAAAAAACGAACTAAATATGATGACAAAAAATGAAATTTTACAGCTGAATAAGCCGCATCTACAACCAAAAATACCAAAACAAACAGACGAGTGGTGCCACCTGGCGAATCAAAGACGAACTAAAATTAATAAGAAAAAATACTTTTATAACTGAATATGCCACATTTGAAATGAAAAATGCGAAAAAAAAACAGACGAATAGCGCCACCTAGCGAATCAAAGACGTACTAAACTCAATAATAAAAAATAAGTTAAAAGCTGAATAAGCAGCATCTACAACGCGGAAAACTAGCCAAAACAGCTTACTACCAGCACCTACGGAATGAATATGGTACGACAAAAATATTAAAAAAAATAAATAATATGAGTAAACTGCAATGTGAGTCAAATATAAATGTAAAAACGGCCAAAAAATACCAAATTCAAACTGCCACCCACTGGGAAAAAGCAACGAACTGCAAATACTGAATAAGCAGCATATGAAGAATGAAAGAAATTATGTTATTGCTTCTCCCCACTCATAACCCCAAATTCATTCTCAGATGTCAATATGTCAATCAATTGCAGTTTCCCGTAATTAAACTAGTCTGAAACCTGCATAACAACACTAATTCTACTTATATCAGTCACTTCTGAAGCAAAATGAACAAAATGAAACAACACGCATGACGAAAAACACAGGCATACCTTAAAAATGGCGATGTCGCACCATAAAATCCAGCATATCTTCCGTCTAATCGCACATCTGACAGAACTGCAGCATCGTCCAACTGCAGGACCGACAATTAATGTTATCGCCGCAAACTACCGCCATTATCGAACTTAAAACGAGCAAAAACGACAAACGGAATAAAACTCACGTGTTTATACACACACACCGTCAAATGACCTAATGTAATCACGTGACCACACGTCTAGACCACCGCTTGGACCAGCGCCCTCAAGGTCACGCACCGGCAGCCCGTCACTAAATAACTTCTGGCTACCTCCTGTTTGGAAGCATGTATTTTGCACTAGTTACTTATTTAACGACAGTGAATCACATAAACAACGGATCGATATTGTTGGTAAAAAATAAACAAGTCGGAAAAGCTGAAGTATAAAAAATACCTAATATTGATGTAGGAACATCGGCGTACAATTTACAGCAACACTTCAACATCGGTAAGTCTAGTGCTATGCTCAGTTTGTAAAAAAAACCACGCATTACTTGGCGTCAGTATTCTGCACCAGTACCTAAACGGCTGTGTACATATATGATACATGATATGCAGTTGTGTAATTTGCTGCAGATCATGCCAAAGACAAAGAAGGATTCTAATGTGGTCGAGAGCGATCCAGAAATCGATGACGAGGAGGGTGAAGAAGAGGAATTTGTCGTTGAGAAAGTTGTAGACACAAGAACAAAGGGTGGTAAAAGAGAATATCTGCTAAAATGGAAAGGCTATCCCGAGTAAGTATGCAGAGAGTGCAACCACAATGGTTTTATTGTAGTTTACATAAGTGTCTCCAGGTCCAAAGTTGCACCTGTTATTTTCTGTGACTTCGTGCAAAAGTTGTGAATATCTATATTAGTGCTGTGCGATACCTGAAATTGGAGCCACAATAACGATACCATCTCGGGTATCAAGTATCACGATACTTATCGCGATACCGGAAGTGTATATGAAACATTAGTTCACAGTCCCGTTGAGGGGGTAAAGTTTTACCGGGCCTCGCTACGTTTGGGGGTCCGCCATCGCTCAGAAGTATATTTTCTAGGCTTATATGTTCTATGGCAGAATGGATTATCTGAATTGAGCTAACATCAGTCATCGGTTATTTTGCGACAGTTTTCCAACAGATCTGTTTTCTTGGATGAATGAATGGGTAACTGGAACTTTCGTACCCGAGAACGAAACTCGTTCTCGGGAACGAAAGTTCCATAGGTGGAACTTTCGTTCTCAGCATCAAAATTAGCATGGAACTTTCGTTCCCTAACACTGGTTATTAGGCCTATACTGTACACAATTTTCGACGCTTTTTTTTAATTACAGCTATGCTGTAGGCATCGATGGTACCATTGTCGTCTTGTCTCTGATCCGTCCGTTCGTCTGTCTGTTCGTAACGGATGTATTGTGGATAAGCGTTGGGTCATAGAGGAAAACTTTTTTGCACGGATAATTAGTTCTGTGTCAATGCTCTCTGCGTACAAAACTTCGGGGATGCAGTGCACGGGAAACATTTTCAAATTTGGGGTTGAATAGACGGCGGTAGGAAAATGTGTGTTTTTAACGGAAAACTAGCCTTATCTCGCCCTTTCAGATGAGATAAAAATCATCGAACTTGGATGACCTTGAAGGTCAGTACTGCAACAGGAACTGTATAAACTGTAGTGCGTCTTTTCTAGCAACAGCTAGGCTTCCTTCTTATTATATTCTGTTGAAACTATAGCTATATACGTCTATCGAGTGACACGAAATTGGAGCTTTTTTCGCTTAACTATAAGCAGTACATAAGGATAAGGGGTTCAGTAATTATCACTGTCGGGGAACGAAAGTTCCCGGGAACGAAATTCCAAGAGACAAAAGTTCTACCTGTGGAACTTTTGTTCTCGGGAACGAAAGTTCTCGAGTACGAAAGTTCCATGAATCAATGAATGTATTCGGTATTCTAGCTCGCTCTGCAGAGCAACACCACCCTTATAGGGCCCCATAAGGGGTGTTTCCTGAGTTCCACTGTGGCTCTCATCAGGCCTGCTACTCAACACCCTGCTATCTGTCTTGCGCTCAGTCGGCGAAGTGATTAGGGTCACCGATCAATGAATATAAGTCGGAAGTTTAGTATCGCTGATCGGTGGTTTAACCCTCTAGGCTAAAATCACCAATCGGTGATACTAGCCGTGTGAACTACGATCACCCACGGGGCGAAACTGTGATATTTACACATACTGGACCCTGTGGTGACAGATTTAAAACTATGATCGCCTAGAGTTTCAGGGAGAGGCAATGTGAAAAGGAAGAAAACAGTAACTTTCAAAAAAGCAGTGCGTAGTGTGAATGCCGCTTTACTGGTACCATGAGTGTTGTGTGCATGGTATTCAGTTGCCAACGAGCGATAACTAGGTCATCTTCTGGACTTCGAGTTTTGTAGATAATGTAAGCGTCATTGAGTTTTTAAGGTGCTAATGTTTTTTGGTAGTTATAAATAGTAGGATTATGAATATTATACAAATCTTTTAGAACCTATGTAAATGCCAAGTCAAATCTTACTTGTACTTTATTTACTTACTTTAGTTAATCACAAATGCAAACGACATTTGGCGCAGGCCTACACGTATGAGGTCATTTATTTTAACAGATCGGTAATTTTGGCATTGGTAATTAGCTTCACCAATCGGTGATTTTAGCCTAGAAAGTTAAAATCACCGATCAGTGATACTAACCTATGCTCAGTGCGAGCCCATCGCACCGCATTCACGAAATGCCACAGTGAACTAGTAGAGATGCGCCGTTCTGACAGAACACTCATCCAGCCCACTCATGTGCAAAATTATTACCAATTTTCAAGACTGGCTTTAATATGACGTGCTTTTTTTCATTGCTGTCACGTAGTGTGCAGTTGTCAACAGTAGAGCGATTGCGTGTTATCGAAACTGGTATCGTCATGTCACGATACTTGGCGGTGTCGCGGCACCATGATATATCACGATTTATCGAGACCTCTTCGTTAATGGTATCGAAACATCGATACTCCTGATACTTACCGAGGTATCAAAGATATCTCACAGCACTAATCTATATGTTCATCTTTAGTGTTTATGTAGATTGTTTCATGTTTAGAGCTAAGCCAATAGAAATCTCCATGTCCATACTTCATAGTGTGACAGCAATGTTACAGACATGCTGGGTTCAAATTTCCCATTCAGCTAGTGGATTTTATTTGTTATGATTAATTTTCTAATTGTAAGTCGTAATGAACGTCTCAGTTCGACTTAAATGTTGCAAAAAGTGTAAGTGCTTACTTCACCTTTTGCTGCATTCAATTCTGACATGTTTATAGTGACTTATGCATGGTTATGATTGAGATTAGAGTTAGACATTGATATCCGTGACTTTTCGATCTTGAGCTATCATTTAGAGCAATGGACTGAAGCACTGACCAGCTTGTATTGGTATTTTTTGATAGGATTAAATTTGTTTGTAAAAATGGAGTGAATCTAAATTAATTGTGACACATCATAGCAGATCTGCTCTACATGTTTTTTTGTATGAGCATAATTATTCAGTTTGTTGCTTCAGCAATTTTTCAAATAAATCAGACTGCGACAATTGCCCTGGCAGTAACAGATCTGCTTCAGGATTTATCAGTTAAGCAGTGAAAAGTGAACCACATATTAGTGATAATTGTAGTTGATTGACTCGGTGATGACATTCTCTGCAATGCCGAGCGTATGCTGTGCTGTTAAGCTCCGAAAACACTTGGGAACCGGAAGAGAATCTGGACTGTCCGGAGCTGATCGCTGCTTTTGAGGAGAAAGCAAAGAAAGACAAAGAAGAGAAAAAAAAGCGTAAGACAAAGGATGACGACGAAGCAAGTTCTGCAAAGAAGAAGAAAAAAACGGTGGAGGTTCAGTTTGGCTTAATTATTTGGCAAGTCGAAAATTTTCCACAAAACATTTGGACATATTTTGCTGAATATTTGGCAATATTCAAAATTTTTTCTCTGTGCACTCCGCGTAAGATTTGCCATAAAACTTGTCATTAAAGATCCCCTCATGCGTTGAACACTTTGCAGTGCTATCAGTAGTTTGATGGTTTGTTTTTTTGTCTTACTCTGTACATTGTGTGCTGTGCAGTTGCATGTTGGAATTATTCGTTTACTAGCAATTATTACAATGTTGACGATTTAGAATATTGTATAACTGAGATAGTTTGTTTCTTACCCATTTGAGCATTAAGTTGATTAACTCAATTTGTAGCAAATGGCTTGAATTTTTGATGATTAATAATATAGTGAAAATACACTGTCTCCCAAGATTAGCGGCACCCTTGTTTCAAATACGCGTAATTCAGTTTGTAGTTCATGGATTTCAACAAAATATCGTACACTGCACTACTTTAACATTATTTACCGTCACACCCATTATGGCGTATGCACTTTACCATGTGTGCTCAATATACACTCTGTCTCAAAAAAACATTCCCGACATTTTTGACTGCAACTTGAAAACCAATTATCTGATTTTGATGATTATTGGTACGAATATTTCTGACAAAACTTGCCATCAAATGACCGTTCAGTTTCGCACCTCACCAAATGTATGCTTCTGCACTACCTAGGGAAAGCAGATCAAGCAAAATATGTGTTGAAATAAACAGAAAACCTGAAAAACATCCCTGACATTGTCGATCGTAACTTGAAGAATAATTAGCAGATTTTAATAATTTTTGGCAGAAATATTTCTCACGAAATATTTCTCACAAACTGGCTATTAAATAAGTGTTTTACTTTCCACTTCACCCATCGTCTGCTTTTGCACTACCTGGGGAAAGCAGACCAAGCATAATATGTGTTAAAATGAATGAAATAACGTCAATAAATTCCATCTATCCCAATCTGTGAGCCGGTCTATTACAAGGTTTGACTGTCATGCAGCAGTGTGTCTACCAGATGAAGTTTAGGAATGTTTTTGAAGTCAAGAAGTGACTGGTACAGCCTGCATTGGTCTGGAGCACAACTTTATCGATACTGCTGTCAGTGAATGGAGAAAGCGTCTCCTTGCCTGTGTTCGCATAGTGGGCCAACACTTCAAGCACTATTACTACAGCTGGACAACTGGATAAAATGTCAAAATTGTGAACAAAATATTTCTTTACGCGTTATGTTAATTAAGCAGTCATATCGTATTGGATAAAAAAGTGATATGTTACTGGTTGTGTTTTCCATATGTAGTGCAGAAACAAACATTGGGTGAGGTGGGAAACTGAATAATCATTTGATGGCAAGTTGTGTCAGGAATATTCGTACCCAAAATTATCAAAATCTGATAATTGCTTTTCAAGTTATGGTCGAAAATGTTGGGGATGTTTTTTTGAGACACAGTGTAATGTCATTATGACATTAGAATTTGTTTACGTTACGGTTAAGTTTTATGCATTGTTATTGACAAAGGGATCAAGCAGCAGCGTACTCGCTTTAGACTTAGAGCTTGCGTCAAGGCCAGAAGTAACCACTTTCAGCACGAACTGTAAAGACACATTCAGAATGATTGTCTGAATGATCGTTTCAAATTTTGTAAAAAAAATCTTTCAGGTATTAACGATTTTACACTAACTTATCTGTAGGGGTGCCGCTAATTTTGGGACACGGTGTAGTATTAACTACAAATGTATTAGTATAGTACAAGCGGTCCTCTATTTGCAGTAACTGATGATGGCAGATTGCAGCATAACCCAGTTTTCATGGCATGGGATCTCTTAGTCTTTGTGGCATTTAAGCCAGTTAGATCCAATTAAGCTAGCATGTGGCAGAAATTAGTCACATATTTAGCTCTATTAACAGTCTATGCCTGCAGTTGATTTGGTTAGCAAGCTTGCAGTCACGGTATCAGGGTTTGCTCTGAAACAGAACTTGGCCATTTTGTCCCTAAAAGTGGCCATGAATGTTGTACTACCACTACCAGTGGTGTTGTGGGAATACATATATTGTGGGGGTTCAACTGCGAACAGTCAGTGGTTGATACTGTCAATTTTGTTCATAGCATGATGACGACAGCAAGCCGCGTGGCTTTGATCGTGGTCTGGCACCGGAGAGAATCATCGGTGCAACAGACAGCAGCGGTGAACTAATGTTCCTCATGAAGTGGTATGTCTGCATTCTGCACCACTTTCTCGTTCTCATATACGGACTCCTGTACTCAGCTGCTAATGCTGAGTACAGGAGTCCGTATATGAGAACGAGAAAGT
>Ga0209671_1006064_pt1 | contig 12333 bp, 8 predicted proteins | sample WorMetHERISLAND2_2_FD_187401 | JGI IMG/M metagenome (GOLD analysis project Ga0209671, IMG submission 187401) | Marine gutless worms symbiont microbial communities from Max Planck institute for Marine Microbiology, Germany - Olavius geniculatus... | ecosystem: Host-associated > Annelida >...
GTGCTGATGCAGCCAAAATATCATGTCCGCTCGCAGATCCTATACCCCGCGCCAGAGAAGTAAGTAAATAAAGTAAAGTAAAATGTAAATTTATATAGCGGCAGTAGCAGCGGCGAGTATACGATACCGCTATTCAACGGTACGGTATTTGCCAATGCGACGCTTTAACAAACCGTGCATCACTATTTCATCATCAGCCCGCTGACCTACATTCGTATTATATAGGTCACACTTTGTTGATTGTTTTGTTGTTCGAAGCTCATAGTAGTTTTTAAGGTATTATATGATTCGTTTCGACTACATTGCATTGAGGATTGAGTCGTTATAGAATTCACCGCAGTTTATTGTGCTTTAGCTGTACAGTTTGGTTCTTATTCTTGCTTCGACCGGACAGTTGGTGAAGTGTCCATGCCTCTCGTTCAATGTGCACGCTTTGATAGAATGTAAACAAACAGACGGTTGCCTGTTTATTGTACATTGTGGTCAGAATCTGCTTGAAACTGTGTTGTATGTACAGGTGTAACAGGACGTTGTTAAAATGTGATCACCAACGAGCGAATTTTAGCTGTCTGCCCATGTCTGTCCATTTATTTGAACACGTGCTTCCAGCGTGAAACAACACTAAGAGCTGTTTCACGCTCACGCCCTCACTGCATGTGCTCAGTGCCGGCGCTAGAGAGTTGAAGCCCCCCAAATACAAGTATGAAGCCCCTATAATGGGGTCTGGGGGTGGAGCCCCAAGTGGGGTCCACCGTCCAGGGGCAGAGGCCCAACATAAACCAACTAATGCAACACCTAGCGAGAGTTGAGAGCATAAACAACAAATATGTACCGATATCTGTATAGATAAACTCTAACAACGTCGCGTATAAATTAGACCTAATATTAATGTATGAATAGGGGCATGCAATTTACAGCAACATTTCAACATCGTTAAGTCTAAGTGCTAGTCAGAATTTGTAACAAAAACTAGCTGTTTCTATGTGGTAGTAATATACACTGATACCAAAATGAAGTCTAATAGGCCGCAGTATGTCACAGATTACTACACATTAATGAAAAATAATAGACTTGAGCCCCAGAGCATACATGAGGTCCCCCAGCTGGGTGGTACGAGGGGTGGGGGCCCTTCTGCTGGCTTTGCATGCGCTCGCAGCGAGTGACCTGTTTACACTGGTGCGAGTAGCAAAAAAAGCTGAGGGACTTCCGTAAGAGCGTTATGCCCAGCTGTTTCTGTCAGTGTAATGTCAGAATATATTAGCAATGTCTTGCTTGTAATGTTTCTTGTGACGAATAAATGATTAATTGATTGATTGAAATAAGACTGGTACTGGTTGAAAGAAACAAGCAGGGACACATGAACTATGGAGCAGATGAGACTGTAGCCCCATGTAAGCACTGTAGTTTGCAACTACAGTTTTCCTGTCTGGCTTGGAAACCCTGCGATGGCTCTCGTTTGGCTCAGGAGCATGGCGGGGGTGGGTGGCTGCACTGCTCATGAGGCTGGTCAGCTGTTGGGTTGGGTCGCTTGCCAGGTGGTTTCTTGTGGGGGCTGTGAAATCCTTTGGTGAGCCCTATAGTATAGAGAATAGTCTTGTGGGCGGGGGTAGTTGTGCTCTTTGCTATTCCCGCCATGATTTTCAGTACCAAGTATAATTGCTGGGAACCTTTTGGGGATGGCTGATGGGCCCACATGGCGGCCTAAGCCTACGGGGCGGCACTGGCTGCCCTGCCCTGCATTGGAACATGGAACATGGACTATAGCCCCAGCCCACATCTCTGATAGACAGTTCAGAAATATTTTAGGTGACATTGCTCGCACAAGTGAGTAAGGGTTTGATTTTTATGCTATTAATTTTGCCGGTATCAGTGTGAATGTGCTTCGCTAGATACCTGGGTGTGCTCTAGTGCGAACAGACTACTTTGCAACTCACGGAGTTATGCCTGGTAATAGCATTGGTATGAAAGGTCTCTTGGATGCCAGGTCAGACACCCGTTGTTGGTACAGTAGGACCGGCAGAAGCACAGTTCCATAGCAGGCCTGGTTGATGTGCTATTTTAGCCAATGTCAAACAACTGCTATAGTTCTTGGTACCAGTATATGTGAATGGAGAATGATTTCAAGACCAAAGTCACTGTAATGACTTTCGGTTTTAGCCGAAACTACGACTGGTTTCAGTACTGAATAACTGAAAGAGACCTAATGATGGCTGTGGTCAAAAGTGTTGAAGTGTAAACAATCATTGAATTTTTCTGAACTTTTTATGTTTCAGTATGTGTTTTAATTAAATATTTACATTGCAGTTCTGTGAAATGAATGGAAACACTGGTGCTTGCATGAGCAGACAAAGTTTGTCGATACGTTTGTACTACTTCGCATAATATAAATTTTGTACTTTGCATTCATACTACGGGCAAAAATCTGTGTCGGCTAGCTTTGGTTTGAGTTTTGGCTACCGCTGAAACTGAAAAATCTTGTTTCAGTTAACATCTATTCAAGAATGGTCTGTGTAACAAGATTATGGTTTTGAGACCACATCTCTGACTGCATAAAGCTTTCATCTGACCTGGTGTCTTGGCATATGTTATGTATAACCTGTAATCTTGGTGGATTTTAGGCAGATCATAAAGGGATTAGGATAGAACTTGAAGCGTTTATGAAGTTGAGTTGGCATAGCAAGACCTAATTTGCTGTGTAGGAGTATTATTCTAACCATGGTTAGGAAGGATGTGTACAATCTTAGGCATCAATACCATGCTCAGCGATGTTCTGCCAGAATATACAAGTTTATTCATGGGTCATCTATGGACTCATTCGTTTATGGTGTCAGTGAATTGTTGGCATGAGAGGGCCAGTGGCAGTTGCTTCCTACTGAATTTTAACCTGACAGAAAATTTTGTCAGAAGTACAAAATTTGGAGCTGGAAATCCCTTGTTTTGGGGGAATTCAATAGTAAAATTGAAATTTTGATTACCCATCATGTCTGGCATGTACAGATGTCTGTTGTGAAGTGGCACCTTCCAAGTTCCTTCCGCCCTCTAATGATTATGCGCTAGAGCTAGCTATAGCGCGTATTAGCTATGGTAATTCTGTCCGTCTGTCCATCTGTCTTGGTGTCTGTCATGTCCCAGTACCATTCTAAGACTAGGTTAGATAGAGACGTCGGGTTTTCACTGTATGATAGCCTAGTGTCTCTAGTATTTTGTGACAAAATTTCATGCTACTGGGTGAAGGGGGTCCCCATGAACGAGAGGGAGAAAGATTGGCACCTTTTTAAAGAAGCGTTATTTTACCGTTAATGGGTCGAGTAACGTGGCAAGAAATCTGAGCTAATGCTTCTGAGACGCGTGAGAGCCTATAGCAGTATCTGTTCGCAGGTAATTTTGGTCTATCTCTCTCCATTTCGTCGCAATTCACTCTTTTGCAGCCCAAAATCGCCAAAAAAATCACTAAAACCCCTATTATTCGGGTTCAAGGTCAACCAAGGTTATCAATGTTGACAATCCTAAGAAGCTCGTCGCCAGTGCTTGTTATGTCAAGCAGCATGTCTGTGTCTATCTGCAACCGTAAATTTTCATGCTAGACAAGCCAACAGCGGATAAATAACCACTTTTTAGAGAGGTCCCCCTGTTTGACACCCACGTGCACAGGCCTCCTTGAACCTAGAGGGTTCAGACTTGGATTGCTAAAGTCTACATTCAATGTGGAAAATTTCATATGCAAGTTGTCTTGGTCTATTTCCAGCCATTTCGATGCAATTCACTTTTGAAATGCATATTGCAGCCTGAAATCGCGAAAAATTCACTAGAACCCTCTTATTTTGGAGGTTCAAGGACCAAGTTCGTTCAAGGTCATCGATGTTGACATTCCTAAGAAGCTCGTCGCCAGTGCTTGTTATGATAAGCAGCATGTCTGTGCCTATCTGCAGCCATTTTCACGCTAGACAAGCCAATACCGGTATAATAATTTTTGTAGAGGGTGCCCCTCTTTCGCCCCCTCGTTCATGCGGACCCACTTGACTCAGCAGCATCAACTTTTGTGCCGAAATACTAGAGTCTAGGCTATCGTATGGTGAAAACCAGAACTCTCTATCTCACCTGGGCTTAAATCGGTACCGGCTCATGACATATGGACAGACGAATAGACAGACGAACAGAATTACCATAGCTAATACAGTATACGCGCTATAGCTATTATAGCATTAATAATTGAACAGTGGCATTGAATGACGTTGAGTGAGCAGTTGTTGTTTTGAAGTATAATAATATTATACAGGGTGGGCCAAAAACAGTCCAGTTTTTTGGCTCACTCTGGATCAATGGATCGGCAGGTTTTTGTGCGTTACTTTAAAGCTGTTGATTTAACTATTGATTATGCTATCGGTTCTGAGTGTATTATGAGCCTCGTAGCAAAGTTCCCAGTTGATATCGTCGTCGTTGGTGGAAGCTACTGTAGCCGGGCGCTAGCCCCTGTGCAGAATGTAGGCCTATCTGTTATCTACCGCTCGCCGTCGATGCTCTCGCCGCGGCGTTCAAAGTTTCCACGAATTCAAGCTCAAACTCCTTTCGCTTGGATGTGTTGTTGCGGCATGGTTGCGTAACGGTTAGGACGTCGTGTAGGTTTCGTTCCGCTCCCGGTTGGGCCACTCATAGTTGGTTACTACCTCCATGGGTGACTCTCCGTTCACAGGTAAACCGTTTTGATGTAAACCAACCAGCAAGAACAACTCAGTCTTCTATCCCTCCGGGGTAGATAAATGGAGTACCGGTCCGTCTGGCGTGGGTGAATTCAGCTGTGGCAGATAACGGTGTGTGATCCCGTATATGGCAGGTGACGCTCCGCAGCTGTGAGTGATGGGTTATCATTAAGAGCTGTATATGGACAACCTTATAACTTTTATCATACTGTACAACAAGTTAGTGCGATGTGGGCTTAATTCAACAGCAGCCACTGAACAAGTGAGCCCTTGCTGAAATGGAAGCGAGCTAGAATTATTAGGCCTATTGTTTGGACAGGCCAAACAGTACTACGCACGGCCAGTTGATATTATTATCTTTGACTGAACGGAATTTATACTTAAATTTTTGAATATATACTCTCTCTCTCTCGTAATAAATATACTAATCGAACTCGCGTCGAAAGGGTTTAGGACCTAGGCCCAGTATTGATAGGTCATCATAATGGTGTGCCTCTGCTGTGTGAAGTTTGTAAACAGCTGGACGGCCTGAGCTAGCTGGCTGGCTATTCAGTATCACTGCAGTGACGGCTCATAGTGGTGCTACGATCGCCGCTGTCATATGACTGAGAGAAAGTAAGTTTAGTATATGGTTGTGTGTTCGGAATTTTCGTATGCCATGAACTGTTTATATATATGCCATCATTGGACCGCTGGTACCGTACACTTTGTTTGGAAGCGCGCCCACATAGGCATTCAGGATTCAGAGAAAGACTACGTTGAATTAGAATACAGGTATTGCACGAACAACGAATTGTCTGGGCACTTTCAAACCGGGGTATACTTACGCCAATGTCTCGGGTAAAATGTGTCAGCATTAGGCCCTATGTGGGCGGCAGTAACCAGTGTCGTTTTTCTCTTCAAATGGTTAAAGTAAGTTTGTGATCGTCGGACGTTATAAACTTAAAGAAAATGACACTTTGCACCGTCGGTTGTACTTATGGATGGCGGCTCAAGCGCATGGGAGTTCAGGCACCGACTGCAGCTAGGCCTAATTTGCCGTCGGCGTGTGAGACTTTCGGCAATGGACGGACGATCGCATGTCATGTCGGCACTCGGCGATGACATGTGTTTTTGCTATAGAGTTGGATTTCTTGCATGCAATTTCCTTAACTTATAGTCAGTACAAAAATTAGTCGTATATTAGATACGAGATAATATTGCGATTAATGGTTATTCGACCAGCATTGTTTGAAGCAGCAGTGCACGTTAAAGTAAAATTAATTTCTAAATAATTGCACGTCATGCATTGCATATGTGCTGTCGCTGCAGTGCAAACATGCACGGAAATTAGGGTCAACTCAGCCTGGCCATTCCCCGTGGGTGGGCGCAGTTAGTTGACGGAGTGGGTGGCAAGAGAGTAAACAGTAGGCCTACTAGGCCATACTTATTGCATGAGCCCGTGATATACTAGCCAAGGTGAAGTATCCGTGTTGTCGGGCTGGCTCTGCCCTAGTCAACTGATGGCTAGAGATTGTGTATGCCGCTGTCTGGAGTGGGATAAGTGAGTTTTAAACGAACTTTCACGCACCAGCATCGAATGTAGATTTTAGCAATCCAAGTCTGAACCCTCTAGGTTCAAAGAGGCCTGCGCACGCGGGTGTCAAAAAGGGGTACCCCTCTAAAAAGTGGTTATTTATCCGCTGTTGGCTTGTCTAGTGTGAAAACACTTATTTCACGCTGGCCCGTGGCCGATAGTCGTTGCGTTGGTCGACTGCACTGATGGGTTATAGCCCAAATTCCATTATGCCGACTTTGCGAAAAAGTCCGGGGACAAGTTTCCGACAAAGTAATTAACGCGTTATCAACGCACCTAGGCCCGTCGCGAGGGAGAGTAGGGGGTAAGTTACTCCGGGTCCCGCGACGTTTGGGAGGCCCCTTGTAGAATATAGAAAGTTAAAAACACATTTTAAACGTATAATCAACAATAACTACCGTCATAGCTAGCATGGAAATCTATTAGCCTGTCGTCAAAATAATTATTTATTTACATTAATGATAGAACGGCAACTACAGTATAGTTACATGAATTCATTCTAGTGTCAAATAACCACAGTTTAACCGATAGTGGAACTTTTGCTTTACGGAATTTAGTAAATTAACATAAATTTACGCATGTGCGTTAATTATTTTAACACGCGTTAATATATTAACGCGTTAATGCGTTAATTAATGCGTTAATATGACAGCTCTAGTATTTGTATGTCTGTCAGAACCGTTAGGCAAGTGGCATTATAGTACTTACGGTTTGTGTTGATTTGTGCAACAACAGATAACTTCGATCATCTACGAACACTGCGCCCACGTATCTTTGCATGACGTAATCAGCGCGTCGCAGATCGGTTTTCGTGTGAGCGTGAAAGTCGCCGTTGTTGAAGAGTGTTCCTTGAAAGGCTGTTGGTCTTGGAGGAAGGGGACAGCGGGGAGCCGATAGCCACAACGATGCCGGCTGAGGTGTCAACCAGTGACCCGCCGGCGGCGTCAGCATCTTCTGCAGCTGACAATGGAAGTGCTACCGCCACCGCTGCTAACACTGTCCCAGCAGCGCGTGATAGTAACCCGCTTGATCCAGCTCATCAGTAAGAATACTTTTATTTACTATCACATTATTATTACGCATAATTTCGTGGCTACCTCACGCACTGATTTCCTCGTTCGAGGTGTTGTCCGAGCTTCTCGGACGAGGAAGTCGACTCATCCGATTTCATCGTCCGAGGTTTTTAAACCACCTCGGAATTTGACAACGTCGGTGTAGCCACGGCATAAGGCAACATAGTCAGTTGATAAAGCATTGAAATTGCAGTTGCCGGCAGTCACGTGGTGTCAGTTAAATGCAGCAGTTTACAGATGAGTTTTTGGATTGCCCTTTAATCAGTCAGCAGAAGACTGGCTGTCAGTCAGATGTGGTGCATATGTTAAAACCACTGTCTGGAGTGGTATAAACGAGTGCTAAACGAACTTATACAATCCAAACAGCGGTTTAACAGACATTTATTTCACACTGGTTGAGGGTCATATGGCCTCACTGTCGTTCGTTTGGTCATGCATGACTACACTCCTGGGTTATCCACTTGTTATCCCACTGTAGACAGTATGGTAGACAGTATAGCAGACGTAAGCAGTACGAGTGCCAGCGTTGGTTGGCATGGCATAGCGGTAACGCTTTGTGTTCGATCAGTGAAGTTGCATAATTACCTTGCTCTACACTGGGCTGGGTTAGTACTTGGATGGGTGACTGCCTGCGGGCAGGTAAACCATACAGGTATGTAATCAGCCGCCTAGGTCAACTCAGCCTTCCATCCCTCGGGGGTAGGTAGGTTTAGTACCAGCTTATATAGCTGAGGTTAAGGTGCGGTGCATTGACGTGTGTCGGGTGGCAGGTAACGCTGTGTGATCCCATATGGCAGGTGACGCTCCGTGGCTCTGAGATAGGTTTGCTATAAAGAGCTATGCCTCAGCATGGAATATGTTGAGCATCTGTTCGCGGTGGCTGTAGGCAGGAGGTTGATCAACACCAGCAGGAAGACGAGGGACTCGCTGTGCCGACAGTACCAGACGGCGGCTGGGGCTGGATGGTTGTGCTGGGTTCATTCATGATCCATGTCATTGCTGACGGCATCGCCTACTCGTTCGGAGTGTTCGTCGAGGACTTCGTCGAGTACTTCGAATGCTCCAAGAGTGAAGTTGGTGGACTCGGCTCGCTGATGCTTGGAGTCACATGGGGATCAGGTAATAATATACTGTAGATTAATAATGACAATTGTGAATGGTATAGTATTCTTACAAGAAGCCCAGCTTTTGCTAGGGATAGCCGACTCTACACAGGTGTCGGAAGGCCAGCAAATGATTTTCACTGTCTGAAGGATAACAGCGAAGATCATTAGAACTGCCATTATCGTTACGTAGGCCCCTATGCACAATTATAATCGGCACTTCTTACAATTTCAGGTTTAGGTCGTTTTTTGGTGATTTGCGTTTCGTACAGGTTAAACTTTCTGTAAAGTTTAAACTTTTGTTCCGTTATTATGTGTACGTGCATTGCCTGGAAAGGCCGTTTTCGAAATGACTTATACTGTGTCAGGCAGGACGTAAAATCCTACTCACTTACTCACTGAAAGGGTTTATGCAACTTCCTATTAGTGCTCAATAGGAACCTTGGCCCTATGTCTCAACGTTTCTAAGATATGGCCAGTTTTCGGTTGAAAAATGCACATTTTTTGACTTTTACTTCAACCCCAAATTTGAAAATGTTTCTCTTGCACTTGATCGCTGAAATTTTGCGGGCTCCAAACCGCCATACCAGTTTATTAAGACCTGGCGTTTAGCCAGCAATGCATCCGTGACAGACAACAGACAGATATTTCAGCTAAACGATCGGCCCAAAAATGTTTGCCAGTGAAACAAACTATTAGTTTCTCTTGCTGTTTTGCATCATTTTGGGACTTTGACTTCGATATTTACTTGCTGCTATAATGCAGAAAGCTGATTAAACTTTGAGTTGACCAACCTTGCTGACAGTCATTGTGACCGGGGAAGGGAAAGAAGGGAAGTAGGGAGCAAAAAAGGAACGGGCAAGGAGAAGGAGAGAAAGAGGATGGGGAAGAAAGGCAAGGGAGGACGGTAGGGAAAGAGGATTTTTTTACCTGAGAAAAAAGTCTGAGCCTATATACAATATACATATAGCACAGTATGTGTAACTGATGAGGCAGTTGATAAGCTAAAATGATCAGCATGTGCAGTCGGCGTGTGTTTTGGCCTGGTTTTTATTGGAGTATTTACAGTAAGCTACAGTATGGGCGGTCGGTCGGGTAAATTTCGGTGGCGGCGCTGCAACAGACGTTGTTTACTTGTTGCGCAGTGCTATAGGTGGTCCACAGTTCGCGGGCCAGGCGCCGCATCAGACTGCTCAACGACTTCAATTTATAATTTGTCATGATGCCCACTATTGTGACAGACGTTACCGTAGTCTGTCCGTGGTCTGTCTGTCTGTAACGCTCATTATTCATTTTGCTCACGCTGTTGGGTGGTTGTGGTAAATTTGCGCTGCAAGTTGCAGCCAAAGGTTTTGATGGGGGGAGTAGGATTTTCGCATGCATTTTCACTGCATTGTTATCTCCGCCAAGGTGACGTAGTGAACTGGTGGAGATTAAGAGATCGTTCCGCCCAATTATGGTTTCCACGGTAGTTCAGGCAACACATGAACTTATTAGATTTTTGTAGGTCAAGATGTCAAGGTCATGACTGCTGCAAGGTCAGAAGTGCAGAACTTTTGGAACCCATGTTTCTCCTGAACCGTTTGGCTGATTTTGACAACATAACATGCACACATTCTGTACCAGGGTTAGAATCTGGACTGGTTAGGTTTCCACGGTCATGTGGTCAAAGTCAAGGTCAAATATTTCGAGTGACCATGGAGAGCTGAGGCATCTCTGTGAGACTATGTCGACGTTTGGTTTCTTGTCTTAAGCTTTCATGATGCGCTCATTATTAGATGTTCTCTAGAACGTTATGCACGATATAAATTTTTGCTTTACTTATATATGTACTTACTGTGTTTTTGGGCTTAGTTAAGCTAAACGGTCTGCTTTGTGGCATGGCCTGTCTCTTTTTCTGTCTGTCTGTCATCTTTGTGCAATGGATGTACTGTGGCTATATGGTGAGAGATAGAGCCTAGGTTGCTATTGATCACTAATAGGAAGTCGCATAAGCCCTTTCACATGACACGAAAATCATTGACCTTGGATGACCTTGAAGGGTCATTACGCACTCTGCTATGCCAGTCGTGCGGTATTGTGGCTAAACGGTAAAGCGTAGGGGGTCGGCGATGGTACCGTCGGATAGGGCACTGGGGACTTTCTATATAGGCTGTCAGTAGTAACCATGTCTTCATCTCCAGCTGTTTGGCCGCAATTTTAATGGAAATTTTTAAAGCTATAAATGGCCGTATGTTGGAAACAGTGAGAGATAGGGCCAATGTTACTATTAATCACTAATAGGAAGTGGCATATTGGCTTTTGAATGACATGAAAATTGTTGACCTTGGATGACCGTGAAGGTCGGTAACATCCAGTATGGTAGACTATCTTAGTCACAGCTGGACTTACTGTTTCTTATGTATACTGTATAGTGTGCCCTAAATGACCTAATGTCTACTGTGGTCCACTAAGTACTGCTGTAGTGAGTGTGGAACTGTGGAGGATAACGTACAATTACATAGCAAGTGCGAGTAGAATAGATAAGTAAATATTAGTAGATTAGATAAGTATGACTTCGCAAGTGTTTACATACTCATTGATTTCATTAATTAATCATCATGTGCACGCACATGTGTCTGTTGTGAGGTGGTCAACATACTCATTGAATGGCACTTGGACTGTAGGACCACACGCTTCCAGGAATCTGGTCTCGTTTTACTCTAGACATCCTTCAAATTTTACATGTTTGGCTGCGTATTTTTTCCTGGGGGTTCAGACTCCCAAATTTCTCTTTCCATGGTGTACCAAGACCCTTGTCTAATACAATGTTAAGGCCTACTTGGAACGACATAAATGTTGTGCCGCTTCATTCCATCCAGCTACATGTATTTTAGGCTAGTTTATCAGTGGTACAAGTATGTTAAACGGCTGTCTGGAGTGGAATACATGAGTGCTAAATGAAATACTCCAGACGGTGATACTGGCCTATATGGCTGGAGTTAAGGCGGAGTGCGTTCGCTTGTGTCAGGTGGCAGCTTAATCTGTGTGATCCCATATGGCAGGTGATGCTTTGTAGCTCTGTGATAGGTTTCCTATTCAAAGTTTTACGTCACCTTTACGTTTTTTATCTTAACTTATTCTGTGCAGGCCGACGGTTGTGTGGCCTACACTGTTCGTTTGGTTCGTCAAGCATGACTGCAGCAGTGGCTGGCTTATCGGCATGTTATTTCACTCTGTATAGACAGCATGTAGGTGTATGCAGTACCAATGCCAGCATGGAATAAGGCAAAGTTAAAGGTCTGGCTGAGGACAAGTATGCTTGAAGAAAGGTATTCTGTATTCTGAACACTGTAATTTATGTATGTGTAGGGCCAATAGCCAGCGCACTGACAAACAAGTTTGGATGTCGGATCGTATCAATTGCTGGCACGTTGATCGCTTCGTTTGGTTTCATTATCAGCATCTGGGCCCCCAACATCTGGTTCATGTACTTTAGTTTTGGCTGTGTCACAGGTGAGTGTAAAGAAACACTTGGTAATTTGGCAGTGTAACGGTTAGGGGTTAGGTCATTGGACACATCGATCATGGGTGGGTTTTGGTGATGATTTGATATCAGGATTTTAATTTCGATACAATATTTTGAAAATATCACGATATCAATATTTCTAAAATGATAAGTATGTAAATCACACTCACACGGTAGTGTGAGTGTTGTAAGGACGACCTTCAAAGTATATGGGAAAATGCAAACTTTGACCCTCAGCCAACCAAAAACCCCTGAACCGATCGTCACCAAATTTTAATGGCGTGATTACGTCATGGACGCCTACCAACAAACAAAATTTGGGCTCAATCCGCCCAGGGGTTTTTGCTCCCCATATAGGTGAAATATACACCCCTCC
>Ga0209671_1006067_pt1 | contig 12329 bp, 9 predicted proteins | sample WorMetHERISLAND2_2_FD_187401 | JGI IMG/M metagenome (GOLD analysis project Ga0209671, IMG submission 187401) | Marine gutless worms symbiont microbial communities from Max Planck institute for Marine Microbiology, Germany - Olavius geniculatus... | ecosystem: Host-associated > Annelida >...
ACGGTAGAGATTGTCACCGACTTGTATACTATGGTTCCTACGGTCAGGGGAAGTCAGGGAATTTAAAAGTATCCGGGTGCAAAAGTTAACAAAGATGCAGGAAAAAAATTTTTCCTGCTTGCTTCGCTCGCAGATTATTTGTACTTCCACTTTTAAATTTGTTCCGCCGCCCTTGTTTCTAGTGTGATTGCAAGCGACTGAAAACCGACATTGGTATTTTGCGTGAACAAATTAGTCAGGGAAAACTATTCATTTTGTTCTGGAAAGTCGGGGAAAATAAATTCCACGGACTAGTAGGAACCATTGTATACGTAGGCCTAACACGTGCATAATCCATAAGGCCTTCAGTTCAGTTGCGGACGCTGCGTATAACCATCGTCTCTGAAATAGTCACAGCAGTGTAGTGTAGGACTTCTATCACGATCCAGGTCCCGGCGTCTTCGGTACCTGCAAAACAACAACGTGCTTATGCCGACATGTTATACGGTTGTCAGGCGCCTCAGGTGTTGACAGTAAATTAGGTCTGACGGTAGTTAGGCCTAGTTCACACTCGGTATCTGAGACTCCGGGCGCACGCCAAATATGCGACTTTTTATTGATGTCCGGCAGGCTAACCTTTTCGTTTGATTTTTTGAACGGGAAGTTTTTAAATTTCGTGTCTGCATGGCAGCAGCAAACTACTCGATGTACTGCTGGATTATTTAACTGTACATCATTGTACTTCTAAGTTTTTCTCTTTTTTCGCTTCTCTTTCTTACCTGCTATCATGTAGGTTTATTTATTATTGTTGTTAATATTATCCGAGCACACGTTTAGGTGACAATCAATCGATCACAGGCGCTGTAAACACCTGAACACGTATCACAGAGTCATTAGCATTAAATTTCCAAAAAAACACAGAAATAGAAGTTAATATTTTTTACAGATTCTGTTTATGCTCTGTTTCTTGCTGGTCAAGCCGTTTCACGTAATGTAAATAAGCAGTGTGCGACAGATTTCAGTCAGACGTGTAGTACGTATAGACGTTAGAACACAAAAGATGCGAACCAGAACTGCGCGGACGGATGACGTGTCCAAGTAGCATTTGACCGTCACTTCTTTCCTGAATTATTTGCACAAATAACGTTATTCGTGTAGTAGGCAGAGTAAATTAGGTTTCTATCTGCTGCATTAATATTCCTGATTTTGGTTAGGTACGGATTTATCTCATAATACTCCCAGATAAGTGTGAACTGATGCTGCCAACGTTAGCAAACCGGATCCAGGATCCACGAAATAATCCGGATCGCCACCATCATGTAGGCCTAATTCTCAGTTATTGGTACAAGTCCAGCAGTGGCGGATCTACGCTTTAGCCAAGGGGGGGGGGCGGAATATCCCTCTTGCTCTTCCCCTTCCACCTCTCTCTCCCTCCCCTTTTCTTTCTTTTCCCCTGTTCCTTTTCCCTTCTCTCTTCCCTCAGAAGTAGGACCCCTTGAATCTAGCTAGGGAGCTTGGGGAGCGCTCCCCAGTGGGGTCTGGGGCGGAGCCGCAGCCGAAATCGAATCTGGTGCATTTTAGCCTTAAAATATAACATCTGGTGGCAATAATTTTAATAAATTACCTTATACACGAACTTTTTAATTAGCAGTTCGGCAGAGCATATAAAGTGTTTACTTATGCATAGGGGCTCAATCGGGGGGGGGCTGCACGTCCGCCCCCCCCCTTGGATCCGCCACTGAAGTCTAGTTCCTTGTCTGAAGAAATTCGTCAAAATGCATTTAGGCCTATAACGTTGAGATGAACTTAGGCCTACTTTGCGCCTACGGTCACACATCCATGCAGTGATGTAGCCTACCCTACTCCATTAGTGAACTGACCATAGACCTATTCATATTGCATACTGATTTTTGTACATCGAAGTTTCGCTATGGGCCTAACAGACAAGTGTTGACTGATTTCTAACGTTCTGCTGTGTTGTTGTTTCTCGCCGCATGCTCCGATTGTGAACACGACCTCTCGAATGTGAGTGCCCAACCTTTACGCCGCCGAGCCAAACAACACCGTGGATCATAAAAACGCGCCACCAAACTTTATATCTTCGGCTTCGCCAAATATCGACCGATTTAACTATTCTTTAACTGGTGCTCTCTGAAAATTTTGCAATAACGAGATTACTATTCTCAATATCCCATCACACCTTAACTGTGTTGCTACACTATCTGGTGAAATATGAATTTTGAAGAAAAAACACACGCAATAATATATATCTTTTAAGCATTGGGAAAGTTTTGACAGCGTGTACTTGCCTAGCCGGTGGAAACCTGCTGCACGTCCAGTCAGGATAGGCAGACATGGAGTCGCCGGCATTGACACTAGCAGGTGCGTGTTTTGCGGCTGAACATGATTGGTCGTAGCCAGCCGTGACGTCAGAGCCATGACGTAATGTCAACGTGTCCTGTCACACGTCAGATATATTTCACGAATTACATTATCTCTTTATAGGAAACCCATCTCAGAACTATGTGCGATCACACAGAGTTACTTACCACCCGACACAGGTGAATGCGCGTCGTCTCAACCACAGTCAGACAAGCCGGTACTCAATTTACCTACCTTGGAGGGATGGAAGGCTGAGTTTACCTTGGTGTTGATAGTACAGATATGGTTTACCTGTCAGTGGACGGTCATCCATTTAAGTACTGACATCTGAAATATAAAGGTTTTCAAAATGTTGACTTCCACGCAGGCGATAGGTCACGGGCACTATAGCCTAATGTGTTAAAACGCTAGCTACGCAATTTGCTCAAAGCTAAAAAATGGGATTCTAAAATATTAAACATTTTGCCAAAGTTTTTGAATCCCAAGCTTTCCCGCTTACGGTTGTGTGGAATATAAGGTGAGTGGAGTTGGTGTTAGCCTACTTACAAGCATCAGTTGGTGTTGCTGGCTGGCACACAGTTGTAAGCCGCTGGCAGAAGGCGGCTGCCCGGCAGAGTTAAACGAAGTCAAATTAACGACTTCTGGCTCCGACGACTTGTCGATGTAGCCCAGGCGACGACGAAGTACCGATATGATGATGACGGTGACGACTCCAACAACAGCGAGCAGTACAACGATACACGGCAGCACCACGTACAACAGTTGCTGCTGCTGCTGTCGTCCGGTCAGCGTAGATGACGTCATTGACGAGTGGTCAGCGTTTAGTACGTCAATACTGTCCAGCTACCAACGTCATATGACATCGTTATTTCTTACCATCAACGTCATCATCATCATGGGCACATACTTTTTAGAAATGACTTCGAGGGCGACCTCCCGTTTTCTTCCATTTCCGTTGTCTTTCTCTTCATTCCCTCCCTTTTTTATTTTGTCCTTCTCGTGTCTTTCTTTTCTACCCCTCTCTTCCTTGTTTCCTCGTTTCTATTTCTTCCATTCCCCTTTTCCAACTCCCAAATCCCTCTAAGGAGTTTAAGGGAACTTTTTAGGCGAGGACTGCATTTTTAATTTATATCACCTTGCACAATGATAGAGTTTTTTAAAAAATTTATTGCACATCATTCATTCAATGGGGCCGTTAATCGTTCTGATGGCGTAGGCGGCACATGCAATATATTCATCGTGATCACCACAACAACATTAAGATAATAATGTAATTAAGCAGCATATTTCTTTGTTTATCAATAAAGTAATAAATGTTTACTACGTTAAAATTTAGAGCTAACCTCGTTGAGATGTGTCTGATCCAACTGCACAATGGATATAAATTCGGAATTGTTCTTTCCTGAAACGATCACAGTCATTTCACACATATTTGAAAGGCGTTGCGAACTTGTGATTGATTCGTGAAAAAAATGTAATATGTATTGTTGTTCACTGCGATGTGCTATAGTTTGCAGTCTGGACTGCATCCAGCAACAAGTGATATGAATTCATTTCTCGTAAAAAACGTAAACCATATATGACACATATTGAATCCCAAAATTCCCAACTGAGGAAAGAATAAGTAAACAATACTATTATGCACTGTATTTTTTCTAAAGTTTACACTACAAATAAACTGTTAAATTAGATGACCTATACCACTGTCTGTCGTCAAGCAATTCGTAGAACGATTTATTGGCAATTTTTTAATGCAAACTTACACTGTCGTTCCATTGGTCGTTGCATCCGTCAAGCCGTCAGACATAACGACAAAAATAATTATTAGGCAATTCGCACTACAAGTAGGACCATGGAATAAATTCGGAAAGTAACAGTAAAAACGAACTTGAGACGAGCGGCGATGATTCGGACGTAGTTGTGGTGCCAACACGAGCCTGTGCGCTCACGTTAACTCTCCGGCCGTAGATGCTGAGACAGACATGAGATCAATGTCAACTCAACATAGATAAATTGCAGCATGCTGACTAGCACAAAAAGCTGCATATTAATTTATTAGCCTATATAAACACAATTTCAATCGAAACAAAAGTTGTCATAGTCCCTGTATCAATTGGCAAAGTTTCTAAATCAATAAATAACAACTCGCTGGGTGCTTTGTACTTAGTGCTTTATTTCTGATCCCCGCAATTTTACGCAAAGCTGAGAATTACTCAAGTCAGAGAGTTAGGCCTACTTTAACGACACATTAGCAGTGTTCAGCATACAAATGGCTATTTCGTGCTGCGACAATGTTAAAAGCAAGTTGCTGATAACATCGATAAAACAAGAAGCCCACTGTCGCCAGGATAGCCGACTGTACTGGTTGTCAGTAACCTTCAAGGTCATATAAGGTCGATGATTTTTATGTCATTTGAAAGCCAATATGCGACTTCCTGTAAATGATTAATATCAACCTAGACACTATCTCGCACAGTTTGGCCACAATAGCGCGTATTGATCTTCAAGGTCATCCAATGTCAATGATTTTTATGTTTCTTGATAGCCAATATGCCACTTCCTATTAGTGATCAATAGCAACCTAAGCCCTATCTTGCACAGTTTTGCCACAGTACATCCGCGACGGACAGACGGACAAACGGACGACAACCACGACAACAGCTCGACCGTTACTAAAGTACGGTCGGCTAATAAAACTAGTGCGTAAAAACGGTAATAGTCGCCACCTAGCCACCTAGCGTCCATCATCCTATGCGCCCTGATTCTTCCTGAGACTTTGGCGCTTTATAAATCATTTACTTACTTACTTACTTATGGTTAAAATGATAAACCAGACAAAAGACCTGCAGTCGCAGTAGATGTGACGGTGGTCGACGCTGACGAAGTATTCGCGATGATCTCGTCGGAACAGCGTCGGGAAGTAATCCTCCAACTCCATTTCGTAGAAATCATCCACTCGACCGCCAGTCGCTCTCACCAGAGTCAACAGTAGCGCTGCCACACAGATGCTTTCCACGCAGAGAACGTTCACATCCATGCCAAAACACATCTTCACATGCCGGTTCTGCTGCAAAACGACTTCAGCCTAGCATGGTTTTCACAGACGCAACGCTCGCAACGTAAGACCTCCGCGTAGCCTAGCTTTTGATGCAAGCAATGCAAGAGCCACAAGAAGCCCAGCTGTCGCTAGGGTGGGACTGACGGTGCTGGTTGTCAGTGACCTTCAAGGTCATCCAAGGACGATGATTTCATTTTACCTGAAAGGCGTACGCCACTTCCTATTTGTGATTAATAGTAATCTAGGCCCTATCTCGCACCGTTTAGCCACAATACATCCGTGACAGATGGGCGACAGACGGACGGACGACAACTACGACAACCACCGCGCTTCTACCCTTGCGCTTTGGCTACTGCGTCACTTGAGTCAAAAAGTGCGCGAGAATCCTCGCGATGCGTGCGTTACGTTGAGAACTCGTTGCTCGAAGAACGTCGAATCACATTGCCTACAGACGACACTGATTATAGCTGCGACAGACAGACAGACAGACTGACGACTATTACATCATTATCTAAACTCTATATCGTTGTAAAATCAATCAGTCGAGTGATAGCGCGCCTGTAATGCTTGCAACACGCCCTGTGTTCTAACTAATCTCAGCCTCTCCGCTGCTGCTGCTGCTGCTACAGTGATGATGATGCAAGATGCGGCGCCTACTCAATCCGTGGGGCGATCGTCGCCAGGATCGAAAACCTGGGCAGTGGATCACGTCCTTAAAAGCGTTTGTTGAGTTCTCAACATTTTTGTAAAATCAGTCCATTTATGCATCACGAAGTCTGGTTCAATCTTAATGCAAATTGCCATTTTATGTACGTGTAACAATACTAATCCAGTTTCCGGCTCTAAATAATAGCCTACCAAAATCGGTCAGCGTGACCGCCCAACAATTTTTGGTACATTTTAAAACTAAAAGTGTGCACTATTTGTTATTCCACAATGACACATTAGCATTTTTACTGCGCTGGGAAAGCTTGCGGCAATCCACAGACTCTGCAGTTGGACTGAAAATTTGTAAAAAGTAAAAGGAAGATAAACGTAAAGGAAAAGGAAAAAGAGTTTAAGATAAAGAAAGGAAAGTAGATTTGTCTTAATATCGACATAATTTCAGAAAGTAATATTGTGTCAAAAATGGAATAAATTGGCAATTTTTCTAATTAATTAGACTTTGAATTACAATTGGTTTAATTACGAGTAACTGCCCAACTCTGCATTGCGGGTTTGCTCTTGGTGATTTTAATTCACATATTGTATTTTTCTGAGTACTAACAAAAATAAAAGAATAAAAAGAGCATGCGTTAGACAGCAAACGTCGTGCCAGCCCCCATCTACAGTGATTGTTAAAAGTCATCTCCCATGCGGTCCGCATCTTCTGACCGGCGACCGCAGTGCAAGGGTTGAGGAAGCAGACAGAACGGCGCCCGCCTGCATTGGACGTGACGCCGGTGTCACATTTAAAATGTATTCCGTGAAAAATCCGCCCCGTGAGAGATAATCACGAAATCGATATGTATCCCCGTTATTAAAATATCGCCGGCGCCATGAAAATCTCCCCATTATAGGATGCCTCCCCCAGAAAAGTCTTCCCCGGCCGACAATTTACCGGTAAAAATCCGACCCGACTGGGCGGCTGGCGGTTGGGGGCGGATTTTTGCCGATAAATTGTAGGCCGGGAAAGACTTTGCTGCGGGGCGATCCTATAATGGGACACGTGTCCGGCTTCTGAATAGAATGAACCAGCAACCCGTCGAGAATCGATCAAGCGCAACAACAATGAAATAGATCGATAATTTCCAGTTGATGCCGACGCCGACTTGGCGTTGCCATGCGGCCAAAATTCGATTGCCACGTTAAAGCTTGCTTTGCTATACGGTCTCGATGCTTGTCGTCTGAATAAAAAAAAGCAATAGGGGGCTTATTCGTAGTCTAGATTTTGCTACAAATCAGTTCTTCCTCGTGAAATTATTTTGTGAAATTATTCTGTATGCCTATACCCACGTGTTATAAACATCGTTCGTGGTAGTCGCAGTTCATCTTTAAAATCAAGTTTCCAAGGAAACGAAAGTGAAAATATTTAATACTTATTGCTCACAGCATGTGCGAATTAATAGTTGTTATGCTGAAAATACTTTTACCTCGTCATCCATGTGTTCATGTACAAATAAAGATACATAAAGCACGTTGTCAAATAGGCTTAAATATCAAGCTTTTGCGTGTTTTGCGTGTTCGTGAAGTCGTCAATCATCAACTGTGTTCTATACTCCATTATACAAGGTTTTTGGCTTTGCCGCACGATGCACTAGTGCATAGCGCGGTATTGCCATCACAAGTCGTCCGTTTGTCTGTCCGTCCGTCCGTTCCGTCTGTAACCTTGTTGTAGGAGCCAGTGGCGGATTCAAGGTGGGAGCGGGGGGGGCGGCTGCAACCTTATCGACCGGATGCATTTAAAAACATATGATAATTTTGCAGCAAAATGCGTTATTTTTGCATCAAATTTTCAAACATTTTCTGGGAGGGGGCATAGCCCCCTCCTCAGACCCCATCCCTATCCTTCCGCCCCCTATTCCCAGTTTCTGGATCCGCCACTTGCAGGAGCGTATTCTTGCCACATAAGCTGGGTAACTTTGACAGTAATTAAGTAGACTTACGCAAATAATTAGCTAAGCGTTTTCGCTTTTGGATCGCCCCAACGTCGTGAAAATATGTCCAGTTGGGAAACGTCCGAGGTAAGTAAGTTTCCCGTTTTCTCTCTGATAGGACAATCACTTTTCGTTAAGAAAATGCCTGAAGCAATATAGACGCCTTGTGAAACCGGTAGGTTTAGCCGTTAGTGGATTCTATTGCCAGTCACAATGTCATAACAGATTTATAATAACCGTGAATAAGCACCGAGACTAAAGGACCCGTATCCGACACGGGTCAGTCAGTTGTTTCCCGGTGTTAGGCTGTAGGTAAAACGGTAGAGCTATAATACTGTTTTTCGTCTGCTAGAGGAATAAGCAGATCTCATTAAACCGAGGCACGTTTCGGATTTTGCGTCGATAAACACAGCCGTTGAGTACATGTGAGGTGCTACCGGCTTAGATTAATGTCATGATATTGATAATAGCATATACTCCGTCGATCGGGCTTCGCTCTTCCGTGATGTTTCAGTTTGAAAAAACATTTTTCACTCGGATGATAATAATTCCAATTTACGTTAGCCTATAGTTTTTACTATTTTTTATGTCCGTCGAAGTAGAGGACGTCGAATGAGGTTATATGCTTCGGGTCCGTCGAGTTTATTTGTCAGCTGCTGGATTAGCCTACTTAGATAATAATGAAAGGATTTTGATCAGGGTTTTGGGCATGTGGTGGGCAATAAGGTAGTAGTATTAGATTTCGGTGATAATCCGGACTTTTGTGGCTACTGGTTTTTGCACTATCTGTTAGATAACAGCTATATTAGGTCACTTCATTCGCCAGGGAGCAGCACCATTCTCAGCAGAGGTGCGAGATCTTTGATCGCTCGTTTCTAGTATACCAGATCGATCGATACCGCGGTTTTACCGCCTATCTAACGCCAAACTTTGCCAATGCCCCGTTTACACGATAAAAACATACATGAAGCAAACGCATTCAAAATACACGTGCAAGACGTATGCTCCAAGTTTGCATCATCTTTGCTTCATCGTGTAATTAGGCCTATAACATTATATCACGTTAAATTTGCTACAGCCGCTGGTTGCTGGCTAGTGACTGGCTAAAAATGACACACTGTTAGCGCTGTAATTTTAGCCGGTGGATCGATGGTAATTGGTATCAGTAAGTCAGTCAAGGGCGACGTCTATGACACGCTTTTGAAAGAAAAAGTCAAACAGCCCCATAGAATAGACTATAGGTCTAGTGAAAAATAGAAAAACACGATAAATTACAAATATCGGCATTCTTTTCACATTTGCATCTGGGGGGGGATTCTATTCTCGCTCGGTTAAAATTTTATTTCTCGTTATAGTATCACGAAGTCCTCAGTAGTTTATCAAAAGGCTATGTTTTCGTTTAGCGGATTAAATTTCTGACATTCATACTGACATCACCTTTTCTGGTTTTTAAGTTTATTGCGGCTAAAACTTAAAATATGAGTTTTATTGCCTGCATGCGTGATAGACGTGCAGATTCGTGTATTGTAGTCATGTTTCGTGTACTGTAGTCATGGCGTAAAACATCACTGCTGCTGTTCAGTGCCAGGTTCAACAAACAATCAACAATGTTTATCTGAAATTCCGCGCCGCTGACCCATCCAGCGCCATCCGGTCGTTTCTAGACTGCCCGGCTGACGGCTTCAGCGGCTGACCGCTTGTTCAGGACGTCGACCTCTCGTCGATGTCCGCCCGACTACGTGGCACCTTTCAACGATCTTTGCATCAGAGCAATTTGGTCTTCTTCTTCTTTATCTTTATCTTGAAAACAGGCCTGCATCTAGTTGAAGACTTTTGACAACCGGTAGCGTAAATGGATGTCCAGGAATTATTTGTGCAGATAAAATAAAACGGACAAAGAGTCAAGTGTCTCTCTGTGACATTTCACGGAAAGATCGATCGCGACTCCCTTTTGTATATTCTGTACTTTATGTATTTTTACGCGGGTCTTAGCCATCGCCATTCTGTCTGTTTATTTGTCTGTCCGTCTGTCTGTCTGTCTGTAACACAAATGGATCAGTCAGAAACGGTGCAAACTAGAATCACCAAATCTTTACCGTCGGCTGCCTGGAAGACTCTAGTTTCAGAAACCGTAAAGCTTTTCCATAAATTCGAAAGCAGTCACCTCGAACGAGGGCGCTAAATGAGAGAGGGTAGAGGGTAAATGAGAGAGCGTTTGCATTAGCAGGGCTTTTCTTGTATGTTTTGTCTAAGTAGCAAAAAACATCTTAGTTAACCAGCACACATATAGTGTAACTACGACACAGACAGATCAGAAAGAAAATATCTGCTAACGGACGTAGCTGCAGTAGTTCGGTACTCGGGCACTTGCAAACTATGCTTTTGTAATAAATTGTAACCATCTTTTACGATGTATGTAACTGTCACTTACTTATAGGCGCTATTCTGCCAGTATGCTCGTACGTTGGCCTAAGTATTCCACCGAAACCAAACAGTCGCAGTTCTGGTTCCCGTTGGAAAAGCACTCCGTTACTTAATATAGTTCAAATCGGTCTCGGGCGGTTGCGGTTGATCAATGGAGCTCGTCGCCGATCGACCCTGGCTGGCTTTCACTGACCGCAGCTACAATGGACGAGCGTCTTTATTTCTAGCCGCCCGCACGATCGTCATGACGGCGGCCTTCCAACGGCTTTATCTGTCTTCCCTCGGATTCAGAAATGGACAAACTGGGCAGTTATCCTGGGGCCTCCATCCACAACCAGGGGGCCTCTTTTCAGACACAATAATTGTGAAGCAAAAGTGTCGCTTGTTGTTTGAAACGCGCTTGAAAACAGCAAAAACAACACTTTTAAAATCAGTTTAAATTGACTTTAAATGTACTCCACCAGGAAATGAAAATCTCAAAATTTCCCAAAAGGAAATTAAAGTACGTGGATGACTCAAATTTTATACGTTCTTCGTTTATGAGGTAGGGGAGACCGCTGCGTGGCCCCACGTGTCTAAATCCGGTCCTGGCTCGCCGTGGTCGTTCAAGCTGATTGACGGTTTCCCTCCGTCGCCAGAGCATAAAATATCATTAAAGTTATGACGGAAGGTCGGGCAGGCAGAACGGGCGGCGTTTCCCAGTGGACACTTCCGCGTGTTATTTCGGAATATCAACAGATAGAACAACGCGTATAGAGATATGTGATTAACAGCTTCTTCCTATAGGCTGACTGGCGTCGCAGTGAGACAATAACTCAGTAGGCCTATTCCAGACTCCAGAGCAACAGTCTCAAGTAGGCTACACGAAGTGACGAAAATGATTTTGTTCTATATGTTGCTAGAAGTGATGCCACCGAATAGAACGTTTGCTTCGCTCAGAAGGACAGATGCAGAGAGAAAAATAGAAAAAAATACTAATTAAATAATAATGTTGTTAAACACTGTTTATTTTGACCGACGTTTAATCGTTCGTTTTTCTGCTGTCACTGAATTGTTTTGTTGCTGTTATGTTTAATACAGAATTGCTATTTGCTATAGTCTCATTTATTCATTTCCGGCCGAAAAACGAATGCGTCATTATTATTTCCTTATACCGACAAATGTTAAGAATCAAGACGCATTTGTTTTTAGGTTAGGTCGAGCCTTAAGTACGATCTGTCGTCTGTCGTCTGTCTGAAGCTAAATAGTGCGTTGTAGGCCTAATTGTAACAAAAAGCTCAGCTGTCGCTAGGGTGTGCCGACTGCCGACCAGTGATGTTAACGAAACCAAAATATGGCAAGAACGAGAACGAGAACAATTGAACGAAGACGAGAACGAAAACGAAATCAAAAATAAATTTTGAAAACAAGAACTAGACCAACAACCATAAGAACGAGAGCGAGAGCAGTGAAAGAATAAAATTTAACATATAATATTTGACATAACTGTCGGCATAAAGTGATTTTAGAAACCAACGTGATTATCAACTGAAGTGGCATGAATCAGTTGCACAGAGACCACAATTATGCAGAATCTGTCTCATGTGCAGCACCGAGATTAGGTCTGAGATAAAGGCAGATTATCGGATTTAAAAAAATAATTTTTGGTACAACTATTCTAACACAACTTGCCATCAAACGGTTATTCAAGTTTCCACTGAGATTAGGCCTACTAGAATCAATCTGAGAGTGAGTCTAACAGTGTCTTGTCGGTATTGTCTGTTCACTGCAGATTTGCATTTTATGCACAATCACTCATGGACATGAGTTGAATCAATCCATTGGTTTGGTTGAATTGGTTGAACGTGACC
>Ga0209671_1006068_pt1 | contig 12329 bp, 12 predicted proteins | sample WorMetHERISLAND2_2_FD_187401 | JGI IMG/M metagenome (GOLD analysis project Ga0209671, IMG submission 187401) | Marine gutless worms symbiont microbial communities from Max Planck institute for Marine Microbiology, Germany - Olavius geniculatus... | ecosystem: Host-associated > Annelida >...
TGTATTACTAGCATTTTAGACATTTCTGACAATAAGAGTTTCACATGGTAGTGTAGAGACGCAGTTAAGGTGTGGTGGTATGTTTAATAATAACACTACTGCTACTTGTCCACAAAATGTGCCAGTGAAAAATTTTTGAAAATCGGTCAATATTTGACGAAGATATGGACAATCACAAAGTGGGACTTTTTTTGAGACACAGTGTAGTAGCAGCAACAGCCAGAGCAGTTATTTGTGATCTGTAATACTGGCGGCTGCTGTTAGTACTATGGTTGCAAGGTATTACTTGGTATTATCTTTAATATGTGCTCTGTTATTTCAATATATGTATGTGTGAAAATTTGCATTATATGACATGAAAATAATATCACCGTATGTGTTGCGGTAATCAGTATACTATGGCTGCTACACTACTGCTATTTGTTCATACCGTGTTGTTCTCAGGACGAAAGAATTCTGATGGAATTGAGGCACGATGATCTTTACAAGCTTTACAACCAGGTGACGCCACTACTTCTGTTACTAGCACTATCACTGCTGCTAGAACAGGACTGATGAAGTAGCAGAAATAGCAAATGCTGCTGTGAGCCCCATGGATCTAGTAGGGCCTACACCCATTAGAAGAATGAAAAGATGCCTATGGCGCCATTTTTAATTAATTTTATGTTTTCCTGTTTAACACACATTCATTCGAATTCTGTTTAGTAGTAGAACAAGGTAGTTGCAGTAGTTGTTGTTGTTAAAGCATAAGGTCGGGTACTTGCTATAGTGTTGCTGCATAAGTTCCTCCAATCTTCTGGCGGCCTGATTGCTTGCAAATAACCCTTTCACCGCAACCTGAAAGTTAGGTAACCAAAAGTTACGAGTCCGACACTCTAAGCTCTAACCACTAAACCGCTTGCACTTAGAGGCACACAGGTGTGAACAACTTGCCCAGAGTTGTTACATGGTAACGGACTGGCTGGGGAGTCGAACTGACAACCTTTTGAGCACAAATACAATGTTCCAACCATTGAGCCACCAATCTAGCTGTTAGCGCTGTAGTAGTTTAAGTTGTAATATTAGTAGTAGTGCGTTTCTCGTTTGTTTTTCTTGTAGCTGGAACTGGTTCAAAATCAACTTGACGCTCTGCGATAGCAACACATCTCCTGCTTCTGACTGATTGATCATATATGTAGGCCTAAATGTGTTCTCGTGGGATGAAATGTGTATATAAACACTGAACAAATAATGATCCGAGCCACTGGGGGAACTTACTGCACTGCCACAGACACCCTAGCTGAACTATGGGTGTGTGGCCCCAGTAAAGACATGAAGAGGGGAATGGAATGCAGAGGGGAGGTGAAAATGGAGAATGGAAGGAAAGGAAAAGTTAGTGAAAAAAGGGGAATGAGGGTGAAATAGGGAGAACATGAGCACAATTTCTATTCTAGATTTTTGTTGGTGGTAGAAGCCCTTGGTTCTAACATTGATGCAGAAATAAGTTTGCTACTTTCTGTGAAATACCATTTATCAGTTGTTTGTTAAATGTGTGTTTACTTTCTCCATACAGCAGAAAAGAAATCTCAACTCCCTCTGTGCCACTGGCTCTTCAGGCTACAATTTTCGGTGCTTGCATAATCTTTTTCCCTTCCCTAGTACTTTGAGACTGATGACTGAGTGCTGTGACTAATGATACACTGCAAATGTATATAAATGACTAAAGTGTAATACTTAGCTGAAAGCATGCCCTTAAAAATAATTAACAACTCTGAAAGTTTCTAACATTCCACAAATAGCACAGTTTCAATACCAACAAACAACTACAGTCACCTTCGTTCTACAATGACAATGCCCGACAACGACAACAGCAGCAGCAGCGATGACGTCAGTGTTGTAGAAGCACGAACGCAGCCGCTGAAGAACGAAAGTCGCTGGTAGCCCTTGAAGTTTTTCGGTGGCTCGGGCAACGAGATGAGGATCCAAGTGTAGAGAGATTGCTTTTGAACTGTGATCTTTTCATAGCGAACACTGTTGACGCCATCAGAGGCATAGTGCTGGGGACGAACGAGAAATGCGACACTACTAAAAACACATCACACACCGACACTGTAGTAGTAGTAGTAGTAGTGGACAGTTTATCATAGTGGACACTGTTGGCACCGTCCGAGGGAATGAACGTGCCACACTAGCCACATCACAACCGACAGGGTTGAGACACCCGGGCAAATACCTAACAAAACCTGGTGGCTTTTTTGGGGTAAACCCAGCTAGAACCTACTAATAACCCCACCTCAAACTTGATCCAATTTTAGTTTCCTGTTCTACTAACAATGAAATATTTTATTACGGCTATGTTTTTGAAACATTTAAACCTACAAATTTGTAAATATCGATGGTATATTCTACACCAACTGAAAACCCGTAGAAATCCCATACCACCCAACAAGAAATCTGAGCTAATGCTCATGAGACATGCAAGAGCCAATAGCAGTTACTGTTCGCAGGTAATCTTGGTCTATCTCCATTTATTTTGTCACAATTCAGTCTTTTGCAGCCAAAAATCACTAAAAACACCCAGTCAAGTTCATTCAAGGTCATCAATGTTGACAATGTTGAAGCTCGTCGCCAATGCTTGTTATGTTAAGCAGCATGTCTGTGCCTATCTGCAACCATTTTCACACTAAACATGCAAACAACAGATAAAGAACCACTTTTTAGAGGGCTAGCCCTCAATGCTTGTTATGTTAAGCAGCATGTCTGTGCCTGTCTGCAACCATTTTCACACTAAACATGCAAACAACAGATAAAGAACCACTTTTTAGAGGGCTAGCCCTCTTTGACATCCGTGTGTTCAGGCCTCATTGAACCTAAAGGGTCCAGACTTGGATTGCTAAAATCTACATTTAATGCTGAAAATTTCGTAAGCAGGTTTTCTTGATCTATCTTCAGCCAGTTCAGTGCAATTCACTCTTGAAATGTGAGTCGCACCCAAAATCGCAAGAAAATTCACCAAAAACCCCTAGTTTGGGGGTTCAAAGTCATTCAAGGTCATCAATCTTGACATTCCCAAGAAGCACATTATTAAACAGCTAAGTACGTCCACAGCATAGAAATGACTAACAGTATACTAATGCAATGCAATACAGTGCACAAAAGTGTTCACTGCACAATCGGAATAAAAAATGTTTGTACTGGCAAAAGTTGCCCAATATATGTAATCTTCATCCCGATATTTAACTGGTCAGTTCCCAGACAGCAGCCATCAAACTGTCAAGAGATTTGCAGGCTTTTCTGATCATGCGTTGCTATTATAATTACAAAAAAACAGCAGCTGTGAAGCATAAAAACACACCAAAATTTATCGATCGTAACTTGAAATAAGTTATTCGATTTTAATAATTTTTTGTAGAAATATTTGGGAAACAACTGGCCACCAAACGACCATTCAAGTCCCCACCAGACCACCTCACCAAACATGTGCTTCTGCACTACATGGGGAAATCAAAACATATGTACTACACGTTAGAATGAACAAAAAATGCCAAAAACATTAGACTCATTATCAATTGTAACATGGAAAAAATAATGGGACTGTAATAGTTTTTGGTAAGAATATTTCTGAAACAGCTGGCCATCAAATGGCCATTCAAATTCCCAGCTCACCCAACATCTGCTTCTGCAATATTTGGGGAAAACAAAACGAACAAAGCCTACGATTCGAACTTCTGTTTTGACATATGGCGCATTACAAATGCAGACTACTTACTTACTTACTTACTTGAGTTAAAATGAAAAAACGAGTAAATATCATCTATCCAGATATGTGGCCCCTCACAGCCTTGAATATTTACTGTCAGCAGTTGCACAATTGGATAATTGGATAAAATGTAAGCCAAAGGGCTAGAAATTTGGACAAAATGTGCCAAATGTGTGTAATTTTAATCAAATAATTATACTGAATAGAACAAAAATGTAATACTTTGCTTCTTTCTCTTTTCCCCAGGTAGTGCAGAAACAGACATTCAGTGAGGTGGGAACATAAAGGGTCATTTGATAGCTATCCGTGTCTGGAATATTCATAGCAAAAGTTATTAAATTCTGATAATCCATCCTCAAGTTACAAACGATAAATTTTGGTGTGTTTTTATGCCTCATGGTGTAGCACTATAATACCAGAAAGATACCTCCTGACGTTGTAAGGGTTGCTGTGGTCCGCATCATGCTCAATCATGTGATAGCGAGCAATTGACCGTGGGAACCTCACAATACTGTAGCCCTGGGCTATTATCCTTCACACATCCACAACAATTACTACTACATATACGACAACTACCACCACCGTCACTACTACTACTACTACTACTACCATTATTACAATAGTTAGGGTTAGGGGGGAATAGATGTCACTGTATCCGATATATTACTGTAACTTTCACACATACTATCACTAACACTACTTCACTGTGTCCCAAAAAATGTCCCACTTTGTCATTTTCCATATCTTTGCCAGATATTAACCGATTTTCACAAGTCTTTGCTGTCACATACTGTGGACAATTGGCAATAAAACAGTTGTTAAATATCCCATCACACTTCAACTGTGCCGCTACACTACCATGTGAAACATACATTTTAAAAAATCACTACAATACACATGCAAAAAATCATCTTCTGAAACAATTTTTACTAATTTTCATACATTAAATTGTATCTAGTTTTACATGCATTTCTGATGTTTGTAAATGAAAGCAGATGATATTGTAGTAAATAATAATTTTTAATGCACCGGTGATGTAATGCGCCATTTAGCAGTGGAGACAAGGCTCTGATTAAAAACTTGTACTGGTTCAATAAGTACAGTTTTCGGAGAATACTGGCAGAATTTTTGAAAATAACCTGCAACAGGTAAAGAGTAGGATTGTTACTAACAGAGATTTGGGAAACATGCAGCACCGACCAAAGGCATGAGACCGGCAGACTAAAGCATACATGTACTGAAGAGAACGTGGCCACTGTGGATGAAATGGTAGGCTTGCTAAACCACAAATCCAGAAACAAACGTATCACTCAATACGCCAGATATCCAAAGAAACGGATATAACAAAGTGTGCATCATACAGATCATTCACTGCATTTTTCAGTGATTTTTGGTTGGAAGTGTATTTTGTTTACCAACAGGGCTTGCTGTCTATTATTGTTAGTTTTTCTTGCATTTATACTTCACAAGGTAGTGTAGCAACACAGCCAACGTGTGGTGGGATATTCAATAATCACTATATTGCTAATTGTCAACAGAATGCATCAGTGAAAAAAATTTTGAAAATCGGTTAATATTTGGCAAAGATATAGACAATCACAAAGTGAGACATTTCTTGGGACAGTACGTGAGTTCATGTTTCGTCAAGAAGTAGGATTATCTTTTTTCTAATCGGCATCCGCTTAATCTGACATCCGCTAAGAACCGAATCCGATTAACTTACTTCTTATCCATAGATTAAAAAGTGAACTAAAAATCGACTAGAAAGTTTCTAATCGCTAGGGATTAAGAAAATATGCCTATTCTTTTGCATTGGAGCTGTATGGTGTTAATCGGTAATGCTCGGATTAACGTTGGTGTTAGCTGCCGTTTTCGATTATCTTCCTTCTTATCTGGTAGATAATCGGAAATGTTGGCTTCTTAGAAGAAAGATAACACCGAATTCTAACTTCAGTTCATGTTTCCGATTATCTTGGTATTTATTCTAAGAGAAAGTGTCGATCGAAGCAATAATCCTACTTCTCGATGAAACATGAACTCACGTAGTGTAATTATAAATACTACCACTAGTCCACTACTACTACTACTACCAGCACTCCACCAGTGACTAAAATGTAAATTTAGGGCTCAGAAGCTTAGTGTATCTTTGAAGCCCCCCATCACTTATTCAGGACCAAAAAATAATCAAACACCTTATCCAAATACACCAATAAAGAAGAAACAATGCAAAAAAGACATAAACTATAAAAAACAACTACAGCAGTGCAAACACGAATGATGCATTTCAACAATGCTGATGACACAAAAATCGACCACAATGCCAGCAATGTTGTATACCCCAGAAAGCCCAGATGCAACGCAAAGGCCCCAGATGTGCACTCTGGCAAAAATTGCTCGAGAGCTTGGCTCTGGAACTCTCGCCTACAGTCTTGCGAGGCCTCAATTAACTGAGTTTTGGGGCCAAATTTTCGAAACTTTCCTAAGACATTTTCCACAGATTTCCTATGTCAGATGATTTTGAAATTCCAAAAAAGTTTTCTTTTCTGAATTTTTGATATCTTTCTTTGCATCCAATCAGATGCACTCATACATATCATGTGACATAATCACCCCATTTTCAAAACTTCTTTGGAAAAATTCTTTGGAAAACTTCTTAACTTGACACGTAAATGAAAAACACAATTTACACACCGTTTTGTTATTCAAGCTGACCAGACGCCAATATGATTTACTTACTCTTTGAAAGTTCAAAGGCACTGCCACATAAATAACCTATGATGTCACATGTATTATCAAAAATAAGTGTCGACATTGTGTACTTTTTACAAATTTTGATTTATTAGCAGCTTTCTTCATGTAATACAAAATTGGTGCTTTCATACATATTATCCTAAATTCTTCCAAAGAAGTGTCAAAAATGTACGTCCTTTCTCAAAATCTTCTTTCGGAGATCTTCCCAAGTTATTCCAAAGACATTTTCGAAAAAAGTTTAAATCTGCATCCTTCAGCAATTCACCTTACCTTCTTACCTTCCAAAGAAGTTTCAAAAATTTGGCCCCCCGTGAATTCCAGCCATTAACCATTAAGAAATAACTACTACTACTACTACTACTACTACTACAGACCTGGTATGCATATCATCGTCTTCTCCTCCCCAGCCGTAGTACTGGTTTGAGAAGCCGTTGACTTTGATGAACTGATGCTTGGTAAATGCCGTCACGCCACCGAATATACCATCATACATCAACCTGCATACATCAACCGCCACTACCACTACAGCATCATACTACCACTACTGCTACAGCTAGTACAACCAACTACTACGCATTATATACTGCGATGGTTTAGGCACCTACAAAGCTACTGCAGATAGCGACAAAGATACTACTGGCAGCCTATAGGAGCTTTCTAATTCCAATCAAGTACCAGTGCCAACCCAGGTGACATGTCGTTTAGCCAGAATACAGAAGACAGACACAAGACAGACAACAAGCCATACAATAAGAGTGAGTTGCTAAAAATGCATCTTGATTCGCCATCAAAAAATCTGGATGGAAGTGAGACATATGGCACCGTGCACAAGATCTGCTGCTGCTGCTGCTATCACAACAACTACCAGTTCTACTACTACTACTACTACTACTACTACTACTGCAGTCTGCCGGGAATCTCAATGAGCAAATCACCACCACGACCATCATGACCACGATGTACTAGTAGTCGCAACGAGCAAGGTGGAGAACTGGAAACCAATGTGTCGAGGCACTGGTGAAAAGATGTAGATGTTGACTAACTACTAATGCTATTGCTACTGCAACTACTACTACTACTACTATGTACCGATAGTCCCACTGTGCAAGGTATGAGCCAATATGTCGAGGCACTTGTGAACAGACATAGATGTTTCGAACATCCTCTGGTATCATGTCAACATCGTGAAAGATGTAACAGTCATAGTCGGCATCCTTAGATGCTTCCAGAAACCCGGCATTCATTAGCACAGCTTTGTTGAACATCGCTGGTGATTTCTACAATATCACACAAGTACTACAACAACAACTACTACTAGAGTACTATTACTACCAGCAGTACTATTACTACTACTACAACTCCCACTTACTACTACTTCTATGATACAATAGTTGTAATCAGCATACAAACATGCTTCCAAAAACTAGGGATGCGCTTTTCGGTTAATTTCAAAACCGGTTAACCGAAACTACTAACCGATTTGTAACCGGTTAACCGAAAAGGGCCGATCTGCAAATTTAGCGGCGTAGTTGGCGGGGGTATTCTCCCCCGAGCTGCAAATGTCAAAAATTAAAAACGACGGGTTAACCCAGTCTGGCAGCAATGTCATGATTGGCGTGCGTAGCCACTATAATTATGCTGTATGTATGACATATACGTGGAACGGAGGTGTCAAGGACTCGAGGATATATACTGCTGCTTACAGTTACACCAGCGTTGATGAGCGATTGCTTTTTTTGGTAGCCTGCCTACATTGTCTAGTATTGTACGACAACATTGTATTTGTGTTTTTGGCAAAACACTCTCTCTCTCTCTCTCTCTCTACACCACATAGGCTAAACTCTAAACTTCTAAAGTCAAATCAGTGACATCAACGTTTTACGATACGATATTGGTGAACCGCGATGTGCATTACTGCATTTTGCATAACGCCATCTTGGCTGCCATTTTCGGTTTCGGTTTGGTTAATAGAAAACCGGTATTTCGGTTAACCGAGAACATCCCTACCAAAAACCAAGGGTCCATTAGGACAGCTTTGTTGAACTTATCCATCGATTTCTACAATTTAAAAAAACTACTACCGCAACAACTACTAAGTTACTAATAATAGTACTACCACAACTACTACTATTACACAACAGCCATAGTCAGCATCCATACATGCTTCCAAAACTCAGTGTTCATTAAGACAGCTTTGTTGAAAATCTCCTGCATTTTTTGAACATCGATGGTGAGTAATTTTTACAATGTCATACAACTATTACTAATACTCTGAACTAATACCACTATTACTATTGTTGCTGCTGCTGTTACTTCTACTACTAGCCTACTATGTACCCTTTAATGACATAGACAGCATAATGTAGCTGTTGCATCCACAGCATATTCCATAGCACTGATGCTGTTACTACTACTAGTAGCACAACAACAACTACTACTACTACTAGTCTACTACGTACCTGCTCTACAACGTAAACAGTGTAGTGCAACTGTTGTGCCTGCATCAGGCTGTGGAGCACTGGTAATAGCGTGGTTAAATGCCTTCCTCGGTCACGGAATGGTATAATTACCGCTACTCTCTGTCTTGCAATGCATGTCGTCGGCAACCATGTGCCTCCCAGCTGGACCGCTGTACCACTTGATGAGTTATCTGCCTGAAACTCACCTTTCCTTCTATCTATAGGCACACAAAGACATGCCACGTATAGCTGACACTTGGGCTACTACCCCGGCCCCTCCCACAATAAATTCTGTCAAAATCTGTTCATAACTTACTGAGATACACGTCAACTCGTCACTTTGTGCCCTATTTTTGGATGGTGCTATACAAATCTATTATTATTATAATTGTTATTATTATTATTATTGAAAGACTGTATTGTCACCAAAATCTAGTCATAATCAACTGCTCTACCAAATATCACCAAAAATCCAATAATCCAGACTACAGCTGGACAAACCAATGCACCACCTCACATAACTTCTTTATTCTAGATCTGACAGAGATGAGTACTTTACAATAAAAAACATTACAAAACTATCTTAAAAAAAATATCATGATCTGCACTTCTGCAATTGAAACTTACCTATGGTGTCAGAACAAAAACAAGAACAACAACATCTACTTCAATATCACCTACTACAGCTACTATTACTCAACTGCAACAGTGCAACTAATGAACTGACCTATGGTGTCAGGCAGACAAAGGCACAGACTATCATTGCTGTAGCCCTCTGTGATAAACTTTTTCGGTACGTTGGACATCTTGGGATATAACCATTCGCTGCAGTACGTCTGATACAAGCGTAGAAATGACTCTGCTGTCTCATCATCATGATAACCATTCAGTGTTTCTAGCGGTGGACCGCTGTCACTACTAGACCACACATGTAGCCTCAGTTCACTCAGCAATATGACAACAATCTCGATCAGCACCAGGCCAAAAATTACTTTCAGCCACCGCTTCCATGTAAGGCACAACATTGCAGCTTGGTGGAATCTGCAACACACTGTTCCAATGACAATGTCAATGAGTCAACATAATTTGCACAGTGGGGTGAAGCAGACGTAGAAAATATGGAGGGGATCTGCAGTAAGGAAATAACCCTAGGTAACACCAACTCCGCATCACAATTTCCACAATTTACTTAATAAAACACATATATGTTTTCAAAAAACTAATTTCCAGCATCATGTTCCACAACATAATGCAACGTACCGCACCATACTGCAACACAAGCATGAACAGAAAAAAGTAAGCGCTTGTGTACTTTTTTCCGTAAGCGTCGCAATGGCGCCGTAACTTTCCGTTCGGAGGCGGGGCAAAGAACAGCAGAATAATGCAATTTTTTTTATTTTGATCAAGTTACTAAATAAAATCTGTATCAGTAGGTCCCCTATATATCTGCATCTATTTCAAATTTGTCATTTTGCCTTCACGTGCCACTGTCAGCGTGTGCTGTAGCGGCCTACGATTGTGGGCTACATAGCTACGGCTTATGTGATTGGTTGAGCGGCTTGCGATGCTTGCATAAAAAATAAAGCCTGCTTCTATTTCTTGCAGAACGGAGCAACGGTGCCTTGCGGCGCTGCAATGACGCTCACGTTGCGGAAAGGTAGACTTTTTTACGTATTGTTTTTTGCTTGCGAAAAAATCCTTGTGGAACGTTGCGTTGCATTGCAGAACCTAACGCTGGAAATTGGGTAACAAAACAGATTGTGAACGATTTTAAATAGCAAATTAACTATTTTAAAGCTATCAAATAATTACTCATTTAGGGAAATTTGATGCAATCTTGTATGCATGTAATAAGTATGTAAATCTTATACAAGCACAAAAACAAGATGTAAGCACTGAGCAAAAAATATGCGGTTTACGTTGCTTAAGGGGTCATCCATAAATGACGTTACACACTGAGGGGGAAGAGTGGTTCACGATATCGTAAAAATATTTACATCAATATCGCGATATTTTATACAATATCGTATCAAAATTAGAAGGCGAAATCACATGGTTACTTACCCGCAAATTTCCGATTTCACTCATGTTAATCAATTGCCAAAGGGGTCATTCCATGCCAAATCTACCAAAATGTGAAAATCTTCCCACCTGACCATCTCAGAAATTGATGAGTTTTGGTGAGTAATTAGGCAATTGTAAGAAAAATTCTGATATCACTATTTTGCAGACGAATAAGAGGGTGGTACTAAATACCAAAAAACTACCAAAAACACCAAACGTGTTTTCGGTAGTTTTCGGTATCGAAAACCAAACCCTAACCCTAAGCCTTAACCCTAACCCTAACCGAAAACTACCGAAAAAACGTTCAGTGTTTTCAGTAGTTATCTGTATTTAGTACTACCGGAATAAGACGATCACTCATCTAAGCACTAACAGAGGCGATCTTGATGAGGAGAGCTGGCTCTAGACAGTGCAACATAGTTGACAAGGAGCACGTTAAAGAAATCATTGCAAAGGCGGTCAGCCAGCAGCAGGAGGAGGACAAGGACTTAGAAAAAAGACAGCATAACATAATTATATACAGAGTTCCTGAGAAACGATCTGACATATTCGCCGAAAGGAAGGAACACGACACTGAATTTGTTAAAGATCTTACGGACAGTGTGTTCAGCTACAAGCTGGAGGATTCAGAGATCGATCGCATGTATAGGCTTGGCAGATGGTCTGGGGATGAGCGGTTGACCGGCCACTCTTGGTGTCATTCAAAGATGTGGAGTTAAAAAATCAGGTCATGACAAACAGACGTGACTTGAGATTAGCAGGTGGCAGATTTAAAGGCATTGGCATCTCTCCAGACCTCCCACCGAAAGAGCGAGAGGAAATCAAGAGAATGCTGGTGGAAGCAAAGACAGATCATGACGTGAATAATCCAGGTGATTCGGAAAACTACAAATTTCTAGTGGTAGGGCAGGGGTCAAGGAGGAAAGTAATTAAGATAAAGAAGAAGCAAAGTCCGGTGCAACAGTCAATGTAGAAGTTGTAGATATCAACGAGTTACAGTGCTTGTTCTTTAATGCCAGAAGCATTATTAACAAATTGGACTTACTTAAAGCTACTATCTGTGATCTGAACCCTGATCTAGTTGGTATCACCGAGTCATGGGCTACAGGCAACATTCTTGATGCTGAGCTATCCTTAGATGGATATCAGATGTTCCGTTGGGACCGCTCTACAGGAAACAGAGGAGGTGGGGTGTTGCTTTATGTCAGGGATTCAATCAAAGCTACTGAGTTTCACATTGATTCTGAATTTGGTGATCATGTCTGGTGTCTTATTGGTGATTTACTAGTTGGCATCATCTACAGGTCCATCAATAG
>Ga0209671_1006070_pt1 | contig 12326 bp, 11 predicted proteins | sample WorMetHERISLAND2_2_FD_187401 | JGI IMG/M metagenome (GOLD analysis project Ga0209671, IMG submission 187401) | Marine gutless worms symbiont microbial communities from Max Planck institute for Marine Microbiology, Germany - Olavius geniculatus... | ecosystem: Host-associated > Annelida >...
CGATAGCAGAATGCTTCGCGCGTCTTAGCCATGGCCTAGGCGTCTGTCTGTCAGTTTGTCTGTCTGTCCGTCCATCACACTACCGTACTGTATCAAAACGGTGCAAATTTGAATCACGAAATTCTCAATGTGGGCTGCCCCAAGGACCCTTTTTGTGACAAGATTTCATGCCCTGTGTGAGGGGGTTCCCTTCGAACGAGGGCGTCAAAGAGAGGTACCCCTCTAAAAAGACGTTATTTTGCCGTTATTGGCTCGAATAATATGAAAACAGTTGCAGATAGGTACAGACACGCGGCTTATCGTAACAAGCATTGGTGACAGTTTTTTTTAGATTGATCAACATCGATGACCTTGAACGACTGAACCCAAAAAGAAAGTTTTTCTTGTAAATTTTTCGCAATTTTTGGCTGCAGCGCACATTACAAGAGTGAATTGCAACGAAATGCCTGAAGACAGATTAAGACAGCCTTCATACGAAATTATCAGCCTTAAACGCAGATTTTAGCAGTCCAAGTGCCGACCCGCTGGGTTTTAACAGACCTGCTCACGCGAGCGTCAAAGAGGGGTACCTCTCTAAAAAGTGGTTATTTTACTGATATTGGCTCGTCTAGCATAAAAACAGTTGCAGATAGGCACAGACATGTTGCTTATCATAGCGAGCAATAGTGACTTGCTTCTTAAGGGTGTCAACATTGATGGCCTTAAATGACCTTGAAGCCCCAAAATAGGGGTTTTAGTGAATTGTTCGCGATTTCGGACTGTGACACACATTTTAAGACTGAATTGCGGCAAAAAGGCTGGAGATAGACCTGGACAACCTGCGTATAAATTTTTTTAGCATAGAATGTACATTTTCAATAATGTAAGTTTCGACTTCTTAAATTCAAGGAGTCTTCCGTACGGAGGCCTCAAATTTGAGTACTCTTCCAAGACGCACTGCTATTTTATTGTTGTAGGCCTACACTGATTGCCAATGTGGCAGTATTGCTGCTATCGCGCGTCACGTGAGCTTTGCTCAAATTACTTGTTGGTAAACGACAACAAAAAAACGAATAAAAAGGGAAAAGAAGGAAAAAAGATACTGCACTGTCACAAAACTGCAGCTCGTGTAAACAGATTTTGACCATTTTGTACATCAAGCTACATGGCGGACGTAAACATTCGTGCAAATTTTGTTGTAAAAAATCGAGGGTTTAAGGATATACGGGGATGATCAGATGTTTGAAAATCACATTGAAACTGTAGTCAGCCTTACAAAACTGCTGCAAAAATACCCCGCTGCGCTGAGTGATTTCCTTCGGTTATTTCAAACATTGTAACGCGGTGGAAAAAAATTTCCGCTGCGTTACATTATTGAAACAACTAGAAGGAAATTAGTCTGCTGCAGTCTATAGTTTCTACAGGAAGAACTGCAAAACAACGCTGCCGCTAATCGATTCTTTCGCTAGTCGACTACTCGTCGACTAGTAGATCGACTACTCGACTAGTGGACCTAATTCTATGTACGCCTAATTGTTGTGAATTTTTTGTGACTTGTGACGGTAGGCCTACTTGCGAACAACATTACGGTCTGAGAATGACAATGAAATGAGTTTATTTCACACACTTGCGACAGTAGAGATGGCCGAATAGCTGAATAACAGTGCAGTGCAAACAGCGCCAAAAAATAATAATATCACAGTCTGTGAATGCAAAATAACGCAATCCATAATTGCATAACTTTCCCGCCACTCCGCCAGCATGCAAAATCAAATTGTTTCAGACATCAAGACAGTCATCTTAGCGTTTAAGATAAGCAACTGGGCTAAAAGCACTAAAACAGAAACAAAAACTACACTATCCCCCCAAAAAAACATCCCACCTTTTATTGTTTTTATTTTCGCTAAATTTGACTGATTTTTAATTTTTTTATTAATGCATATTGCGGACAATTAGCAAAAAAGTGATTATTGAATATCTCGCCACACATTAACTGTGTTGCTGCACTACTTTGTAAAATATAAATGCGAGAAAAATTTACAATAATAGATAGCAAACGCTTTGGTAAGCGAGATACACTTCCGACCATGTGCATTCTTCACTCTGCCGGTCTCATGCCTTTGGTCGGTGCTGCATGTTTCCCCAATCTCTGTCAGTAACATTTACAGTCTTCCCCCGTTGCAGTTTATTTCGAAAAATTCTGACATTATCCTTTGAAAACGATATTTCTTAAACCGGTACAAGTTATTATTCAAAGCCTTGCCTCCATTGCCAAATGGCACATTACGTCACCGGTATATCATCGCTTCATTAAAAATTATTATTGTCTGTCCAATGCAATGCATAGCATTGGACAGAGTATAAAATCACCTTTGTGTCCGTGCGTCCTACATTTCTTAAGCTATTTTCCTTCCACCTTCCATTTTCTTTCCTCTTTCCCTTTTTCTTCCCCTTCTCCTTTCTCTTTTCCTTTTCCTTCCTTTTTCCCTTCCCTTTCTCCTTTTCTCTTCTCCATTTTCCATCTCCTGTTCCTTCCTTTCCTCCGTCTCCTTTTCCTTCCCCTTTTCCTTTCCCTTGCTCTTTTTTTCTCTTCCCCTTTTCCCTTTCTCTTTTCCTAACTTTATCCCTTCCCATTTTTCTTCCCTTTCCCTTTTTTACCCTTTTTCCTTTCCTTTTTCCTTCTTCTTTCCTTTTTCCTTTCACTTTCCCCATCTCCTTTTTTTCTTTTCACTTTCCATTTCCCTTCCCGTTCCCTTTACTTTCCATTCTTTTTCTTCTTTTCCTTTTTCTTCTTTTTCCACTTCCTCTTTTTTCAATTCCCTTCCCCTTTCCGATTTCCTTCCCCTTCCCTTTACCTTCCATTCCTTTTCTCCTTCCCCTTCTCCTTTCTTTTTTCTACTTTCCTTTTTCCTTCCCTTCCCCTTTCCCTTTTTCTTTCTCTTTCCATTTTTTGTCTTTCTTTCTGTGTCCAGGTCCGTGCGTCCAATATTTGAGGCGCCATATCTCCATAACGGTGCAAGATAGACGCATGGTCACTATGGAACACCCATAGGAACTCGGCCCCTGGGAGTCCGATGACGTCACGTGACCCCAAAAGGTAAAACTCGTGACCCCATTATCTTTGAGGCGCTATATCTCCGTAACGGTGCCAGATGGACGCATGGTCACCATGGATCACTGATAGGAAGTCGACCCCCGGAAGTCGAATGGTCACGTGACCGACGACGTCACGTGACCACAGAAGGTCAAAGGTGTGACACCATTATCTTTGAGGCGCCATATCTCCATAACGGTGCAAGATATACGCATGGTGACGATGGATTATTTATAGTGAATTGAATGGTCTCGTGACTGACAATGTCTATTGTTTGATTACAATAATAGAGAAGGATGAAAGGATCATTGCTGCTCTACAATTTAAAATTAAACTGTTAGATTTCTTTTCTACGAGTCTAAACAGCTCACTGATTATATTTATACGAACATATACTGTAAACTGTCGAAATGCATTGGACAAACTCCGTGTTCGTATGAACATTATCCTGTTTACGATAATATTGTCTGTTTTTGTTCACAGACGTCAGAAATGTATGTAAAACTAAACGTAATTTAATTTTTTGTACGAAAAGTAGTCAAAATTGTTTTCCAAGACAATCTTTTGTATTTGTATTATACTGATTTTAGTGATTTTTGAAAAATTATGTTTCACGTGGTAATGCAGCAACAGAGTTAAAGTGTGGTGGGATATCAAACAACTACGTTATTGCTATGTTTACAGTATATGCCAGTAAAAGAATTTTGAAAATCGATTAATATTTGGCGAAGATATAAAGAATGACATAGTGGGACGTTTTTTGGGGGCTCAATGTACATTACTAAGTGACTAAGGTTAAAAATGGTGTTATAGCTCATAATGAAAGCCAATTCCAGAGCTACGGAGCGTCACCTGCCGTATGGGATCCCACAGTGTTACCTGCCACCCGACACAGGTGAACGAGCTCAGCCTTAACCCAAACCAGATAGACCGGTGCTCGATTTAACTATCCCGAAGAGATGGAAGGCTGAGTTGACTTAGGCGGCTGGTTAAATACCGAGATGGTTTACCGGTCCGCAGGCAGTCACCCATCCCAGTACTAACCCGGCCTGGCGTAGAGTAACTTCGTTGATCGATTCAAACCCGTTACCGCTAAGCCACGCCACCAACCCACCAAGACCACAAAATCATTAAGAGACAGTATTAAGATGATGTAAACAAAACTATAGTCATTTAAGTAAAGTTCCTTATAATGTTGCATGTTAAAAATAATTATTTTACGAAGATATTAAAAATACATGTGACGGTTGTTTTTGAGGCATTTGTAGGCTACCAGGTTGTCAGTGCAGAGACTGCCGATTGCAAATATCATTCTATCATGTTTATTATCATGTTATAAAGTTAACTTAAAGATGATTTGAAAGGAAAAGTAGTTCGTGTTGTGACTTTTTTCGTAAATTTTGACTACTCGACAAATAATCGACTATTTTTAAACTAGTCGACAAGTTCATTAGCTGACTGTCGTCAACAGCTGCACTAGGCCTACCTGTAAATGTCGTGTCCAACGACAGAGAAAAAGAGAGAGAGAGAGGAAGGAGGTTTTGGTGCATCCGATTGTGTTTGTTTGGTGCGTGTTTCGCAGGTGCTGGTTCAACCGTCGAATTTTCTGCGCGGCACACCACGACCTGTTTGGCGCCAAGTGCTGGTTTCATGGCTGCTCGCAGCAGTCATTGTCATCCCTCAGTCGCTTTCGTTCGTTCAGACGGAAGAACGATTTTTACCGACGAATACGACGCGGCCGAATGACACCAGGAGCATCTACAGATGCGAAAGCGAGGAATATTCTGCGGAGTGGCAGCGGAAACTGTCCTTCACTCTGACGTCGTTGTTTTTCATGGTCGTTCCAGCCTGCGTCATGACATTCTGCTACGCAAACATCGTCTACGTCGTCTGGCTGAGAGACAGTGCCGCGCAGGCTAGCATCGACGAACCTCGTGTTCACTTTGTCACGTCTCGTGCAGCGCGCGAGCGGGCGTCTGATCCGGCGGCGGCAGCGTGCATCGCAGTGCGTCATCATCCACGCCTGTCACGCTGCGACTCCGTACCACTCGATACAACCCGTCGTGCGCCGAGGCGACTAATAACTTTGACAACCAAGCGCCACGAGGTAAAAAGCTCGGTCGATCTTCAGTCGACTGCGGAAAACTTGCAGTGACGGCGAAGTCTGTACTGACCCCGGTAAACTGTTGCCGAGAAGCTTCGGTCGCCAATGGTAGCGTGGAGTGACCAGCCCTGATGTAGTCGAAGAGCGCAGTCGGCGATAACTCTGACGACCAAGCGCAGCATCACGAGAATGGCCATCTCAGTCACCGCCGGCTTCGTAGTCTGTTTCACACCGTACATGGTCGTCAGTTCGGTACGCATCTACTCCGACTATCGGTACAGCTGGTCGGGCGGCAAGTCCGTCAGCATGTTGATGGTGCTCGGTCACAGTGCCGTCAATCCGTGTCTTTACATCATTTTCTCCCGGCGAGCTGTTCGCGCCGCTTTTGACCACCTTTGGCGCAGAGTTGCCCCACGCTGCTGTCTCCCACACTAACATACACCGTGTCTCAGAAAAAGCAAGAAACTTTTTTTCTTGACAAACCCGAGTGAAATATTTGCCAATTTTGATAATTTTGGCACAAAGATGGTCAAGATAATATAATTGCGGTACGTTTATTTGAAAAAAAAACAAACGTACACTGCCGTGTTTAGAATATAAATATTTTTTTGGTATTTTCGCTTTTGCTTTCAGCCTTTTTGTTGGTAAAGATAAATGCAGTTTAAATTGCTAATTTTAGCTGCAGTAAAAATCCGTTTGAAAAATGTGTGCACTTCGTATACACCTATATGGGGAGCAAAAACCCCTGTGCGGATTAAGGCCAATTTTTGGTGGTAGGGGTCTACGACGTAATCACGCCGTTCAAATTTGGTGACGATCGGTTCCAGGGTTTTTGGTTGGCTGAGGATCAAAGTTTGCTTTTTTCTTTTTCCCATAGACTTTGAAGGTCGTCCTTACAACACTCACACCATCGTGTGAAGTGTGGTGTGTCTAGTCCTTTCCCTGTCGTTGTTACAATTCATCTTAGTAATTGCTACAGTCTTCCATGTCGGACAGCGTCGAAGTTCCCAGATATTTTGACTGCTGACACTTTTCAACGGTTACCCTTTTGTTAAAATATTAAGACTCCCGTCTTTTGTTGCGCATGCCAAAGTGTTGGTAATGATCGCATTGACATTCCATCTTGCCCTTCCATCGGTTTAGAGAGTACAGTCAGCGCATGGTGACACCACACGAAAATAACGAAAGAGCCACTGAAATTACAGAGGCTGCAAGTCAACGGTGATGTCACGGCAATCCCAGTTATAGCAGTTACAACATAGCTGCTAATAGCTATAGTAGCGGTCGTGGACATCCGGCATGCGCGCGTGTTCGTATACAGTCTATACATCCGCGTATGATGATGACGCGAGCGACTGAGTCAGCCAGAAACAGAAAAACATCACAGTTCTGAGTTCAGTTCGTAAAGTAAAGACGGCTCACATGTTAATGTACATACTCGTAGTGGTAGCGCACAGTCTGTTCGTTACCGGTGATGTTGGCATCAGTACTGTAGCGGTAGTGGCTGACAGAGCAGCGAAAACAAAAACATCGGCAGACTGTAGGCGAGCGCTGGATGTCGCGTTTCTGCTCTACGCAAGCTCTGATGTCACCGACGCCGACCGGAAGTCGACCGTCGACCTCGTCACGCGCGTCTCATCACAGCTGATGTCGACACGCTCCGTGAGGAACTTACTCGGCATTTTCTTATTTGACGCGTGCAGAACGAAACATGTTGTATTAACAATTTACTGCCACCAAAGCGAGACATTGCTGCAAAATTTGAAACAAGAAGCCCAGCTATCGCTAGGAAAAGCCGACGGTACCGCCTAAGTGTGAAGCCCAATCTCCGATTTTCAGTCACGGGAGAGAAAACGATTTGTCAGAGGTGAGACAGTTCCATGTACGCTATGTTAACGAAACGCTGTCTCTGTCTCGAAAGCTACAATGAACGCTAGTATAACAGACATCGCACGTAATCATTTCGCCAAGCGATATAAATAGCTACAGAAAAAAAATGAACAAGGAAAATATCGGACGCAGATTTTGCGAATATTTCTCACAATAAAAACGCTTTGCTTGGGATGACACAATATAGCCTATACAGTTTTTGTTGCAGTACTGACCTTTATGGTTATTCACGGTGAATAATTTGCATGTAATTTGAAAGCCAATATGCGACTTTCTATTAGTGATCAATAGCAACTAAGGCCCTATCTCACACCATTTAGCCGCAATAGCGCCTAACGGCCTTCAAGATCATCCAAGGTCAATGATTTTCATCTAATCTGTCGGAGCGTATGTTACTTCCTATTAGTGATTAGTAGTAACCTAGGCCGTATCTCCCACGGTTTTTGAGATAGGGCCACCTATAGGTTTAATCATTCCATTCAAAATTGCGGCCAAACCGCTGCAGATAAACACATGGTTATTATTGATAGCCTATAGAAAGTTGCCACCGCCCTGGTACCATCTTCGACCATCTACGACTTACCGTTCACCCACAATACCGCATGATTGGCTTACCATAGTACGTTATTGCCCTTCAACGTCATCCAAGGTCAATAATTTATGTCATTTGAAAACCAGTATGCGACTTTCTATTAATGATCAATACCAACCTAGGCCTTATCTTGCACCGTTTAGCCACTGTACATCCGTGACGGACAGACAGACAAACAAGATAGACAAACAGACGGACGGACGACAACTAATGCCAATAGCTAGGTAAAGTACGGTCGGCTAAAAACTACACTTTTTGAAAACAATAAAGCAGATACAAACAAATTTTTTAATGAATTCTCTATTCCATACTGCATTAAAAATTTCCAGTACTACACTAGGTCTCAAAGGACATCCCGACATTTTCGACCGTAACTTGAAAACCAATTACATATATCAGATTTTGATTATTTTTGGTACGAATATTTTTGACAGAACTTGCCATCAAATGACCATTCAGTTTCCCACCTCACCCAATGTTTGTTTTTGCATTACCTAGGGAAAACAACAAGCAAAACATCACTTTTTTATCTAATGCGATATGATTGCTTAATTAACATAACGCGTAAAAACATAGTGTTCACATTTTTGACACTGGCTGACATTTTATCCAGTTGTCCATTTTTCAACTGCCTGCAGTAAAATTGCTTGAAGTGTTGGCCCACTATGCGAACACAGGCAAGGAGACGTTTTCTCCATTCATTGACAGCAGTATCGATCATGTTCTGCTCCAGACCAATCCAGGCTGTACCAGTCGCTTTTTGACTTAACAAACATTCCTAAACTTTATCTGGTAGACTCATTGCTGCATGAGAGTCGAACCTTGTAATAGACCGGCCCACAGGTTAGAATAGATGGAATTTATTGATGTTATTTCATTCATTTTAACACGTATTATGCTTGGTCTGCTTTCCCCAGGTAGTGCAAAAGCAGACGTTCGGTGAAGTGAAAAATAAAGCACTTATTTAATAACCAGTTGTGACAGTAATAGACTATTTCTGCCAAATATTATTAAAATCTGCTAGTCATTCTTCAAGTCGATCGATAATGTTGGGGATGTTTTTAAAGGTTTTCTGTATATTTCAACACACATTTCGCTTGATCTGCTTTCTCTAAGTAGTGCAGAAGCATACATTGGTGAGGCAAAAAACTGAATAACCGTTTGATGGCAAGTTGTGTCAGGAATATTCGTACCAAAAATTATCAAAATCTGATAATTGGTTTTCAAGTTACAGTCAAAAAATAATGTCGAGGATGTTTTTTGAGACACAGTGTAGATAATATTTCATGTAGTTGTTAATACGTCGTTCATATTGGACATTGCTGTTCATTATGCTTGTTCTGTTTTTAACTGTATATTGTACACTTTTTAACACATTAGAGGTTAATTTGAACGTTATGCGCTATACAAATTTACGTTTTACTTATTTAGTTACTTATTCTTAATCCATCCAGTATGGGCGGCACTATCAATAAACGCGTATCTATCAATCTGTTTAGCTCAACACGTCGCTGTCTGGAACGCACGTCGGAGTGGCGGTGTTAACCGACAACTCGTCGTCTGTTGTGCAGCCGCTAAGTCGTCAACCGGCGCCAAACCTCGCCAACTTGTCAACGACAGCAGCACAACGTCGTGGTGGCAACCTGGCTGCTGCAATCCTTCACATTCGCTCGACCATCTTCAACAACGAGGATGGCGATCGACCTGGAGTTCCCGACGTGCTGGTAATAGTTGCTCACCGTGTCTCTAAGGACCCCGGCGCCTCGCAGGCAGCCGCCGAGCATCTCAAGTCCGACGGAATACGAATCATCGGCGTCGGTATAGGCAGCCACGAGGTCGACCGGCTGAAGCAGGAATTAAGAGCGATAGCGACGTACTCACGCGAGTCAGACCGGCTGCTCACTCTGTACTATCAGACCGCAGTGCTACCGGCTCTGGTCGCGGAGACGATCTGCGCTCGTGAGTTTGACGCGGCGGAAGGTAGCGTGCGTTTGGCCGACGAGTCGGCGGCGTCCGGGAGGCTGGAGATGTTCGTGTCCGGGGAGTGGATCGCGGTGTGCAGTTCTGCGGCGGTGTGGACGCGTCTTAACACGGACGTCGCGTGCAGAGAGCTCGGCTTCCCGGCAGGTCTGTCGTCGTACACGCTGAACGCGACGATGTACACAGAACCGAGCCACGTAGCTATCGTCGACAACGTGACGTGTGCGGGGAACGAATCACGCCTCGTCCACTGCTCACACGAACCTTTTTCCATCGTCGATTCCGGCTGCGGCAATCGACGTCGTCAGGTGTTTCTCATCTGTCTGTGCGCCAACTGCGCCGACTACCAGGCCAAAGACAACCGCATTCGTCTGCAGGCCAACGCCGACCGAACGCCGCCCGTGCGCGGGCGTCTGCAAGTATTCTCCTTCGCGCACAGGTGGGGAGGAATATGCCGCAATGGCTGGACCGACAGCAACACGCGAGTGGCATGTCGTGAGCTCGGGTTTATCAACGGGGCGGGAACCTACGATGACAACGATGACGTGGAACGTCACTCAACCCTGGTGCTGGAGAGAGTCAGCTGTGTCGGCAGTGAGAGTTCACTGTTTGACTGCAACTACCACACGATGTCTACCGATGATGACAACAACTGCAGTATGGCGGTGAACGTCATGTGCCAATGTGGCGCTTGTCGCGAGCGAAACGTTCTGCGATCGCCGGGCGTGAGAACGGCGACGGTCAGCTCAGTCGTGCAGTTCGAATGGACGCTCAACAACGTCAGCACTGGCGGCGACTTCGAGTTCTGGTTTCTGTCGAGCAAGAACCGACGACTGGTTCTACGCCGAACCGCCGGTGACGAACTGTTGATCGTCGCCAACACGGAACTAGGCAAGCGAGTTGAGCTGATCGGTGACAACAAAACGAGGGTCGGTTTCAGACTGAGTGGCGTCGGTAGAGCTGACATGGGCGTCTACGCGCTACACGCGCCGCACATCAAACTGTTCTGCTCGCACGCTGTTCTGTTTGTGACCGATTTCGCTCTGGTGCCGGCTTCCGAAGTTCGTCGGCAGGTGCACGAGAGCCTCGCGTTGAGCTGGGACCTGACGACACTGCGACAACTGCGTGGCATCAGGTGGGACATCAGCCTGACGACCCCGGCCACCGGACGACTGCCCATCGACTACTATTACATGCACTGGCTCCGGGACAACCCTGCACGGCGTCACTCCGTACCCCCACAACCACCCGATTACCTGTGCCCGACCGTCGTCATCGATGACGTCACAGTCCCGGATGCTGGGCACTACGTCGTCGAAGTGACGCTGACGTCATCGGTTCATCGTTGGCTCAACTCGAGCTGGCAGTTCACGACACTGCTGGTGGTAAACGTGGGGTCATCCAGTCAGTCGGTGGCCATTATCACGCTAGCTGTGCTGCTGGCGGTGATGTCGGTCGTCGCGGCTGCTCTGCTGTTGAGAGCAGTCTACCGAAGTCAAAATCAGTCCGCGGACAAGCGCCAGTCATCAAGACGACCACAAAGCATGAGGTACACGACGCAAAATGTCGACGACGGCGACAACCTCAGCGCAGACTACGCCAATGATACTAACGACAACCAGAACAGGCCTGAAGTCATCAATATCAAAGAACCAGACCAACCACCAGTTCCACAGGCCTTGCTGAAGTCTTGCCAGAAGCGGCGATTGCTGTTTGCCGCCGGTGTCAGTACAGGAGCCAACTATAGTTGAAGTAGAGATAGGACCCTGCTCAGACACTGCGTCGCTAGTTCTATATAACTTCCACGATATGTCGCTAACGCATTGGGTGAAATCAATTTTCGCAGAAACTTTAGTCTAAGACCAAAGTCACCACCGAATTTTTCGTAACAGCAAACCTTGCGGGTCTAAGACTCTCTAAGACTTTAGTCTTAGACTACGTCTCAGAGAAACTTGTCTTCGCCCACGACCTACATCCGTGCAGTTGGAAAAATTACCGTCTCAATTTAAGATAATTAGAAAATTCTTTAAAAGTGTATGCAGTTTGTAACTTATAAAAACACGGAACTCTAGCAAATTGAGGTTTTCCTTTTGTCGTAATGATGACGTTACTGTTTCCGTGTTTTGTCCGTTTGCTTTTTTAGGTTCCGCACTGGTTAGAAGTCATCACTGAAAAATCTGTGCAGTGTAACCAACGGCGTGTGTAAATGTTATGAAACGAAAGTGTTATCGTTCCAAAACGACAAAAACGATTCGTGCATTAACTCGTTTGCAAACTGTTCTGCGGAGCTTAAGTACGGGTACCGTAACTGCCTCTGAAATCGACCCGGAAAACAACTATAAGGCAAGAAATATTATTAGATTGTGACCAATCTAATGTACTCCTCGCGTGCATTATTTTCTTCTGTACTCTTCTAAGTTCTTTTTCGTTCCTTTCAACTTGTATTAGAGACCCGGCGTCAATTTGAGACCGGACTAATATTATACTAATATTATTGTGTGTGTTTTGTGTGTTCATGGGCCTCGAGCCTGCCATTGAAAACAAATAAATAAATATAGTAATATTGACTGGCGTCGAAGTCGTTATTAAATATTGTCTCCTCGTCTATCTGGCACCGGTATAAAAATATGGCGCCTTAAAGATAATGGGGTCAGGACCTTGACCTTTTGGGGTCACGTGACGTCATC
>Ga0209671_1006072_pt1 | contig 12325 bp, 7 predicted proteins | sample WorMetHERISLAND2_2_FD_187401 | JGI IMG/M metagenome (GOLD analysis project Ga0209671, IMG submission 187401) | Marine gutless worms symbiont microbial communities from Max Planck institute for Marine Microbiology, Germany - Olavius geniculatus... | ecosystem: Host-associated > Annelida >...
TTTGATGTGTACATTCAGTACATTCCGGTTTTTAGTCTTTACAAATGTTAGGTTTTGTTTGTAATTAGCTGAGTTAGATATTCTTTGCATGTATAATGGCGAAAAAATTACCGATTGGAAACATTTGCAGTTTAATGTTTTTTATCCATGTTTTTATAATGTTTTTTTTATAAAAGTTTAATAAAACATGTTTTTATGTTCTTTATTTGCAAATCAATGTTTTTAACATCTATGATATCAACCAGGCCCTGGCATTAAACAGCATGGCATCTTAATGCTAATGAACTATACATGATATATTCTTGTAATTGTATTACTAGGCTACACCGCTGGTACTTACTAAAGAACACTGCACGTTATTGGCATTAAAATAGTTTAGATTCTTCTCGCTTACACTGAGTGTTCGTTTGACAACGTTGTAGATAAGCGAGGCGCCCAGGTCCGGTTCGTTGCTTCGAGTGCGTGAGTCTGTCATACTGTTCACTGCGGCCGATCTACAGAGTGGGCTGATCCGATACCACCACCAGGAAACCAGAGACAACGACTACAACAACGACAACAGTGTCCATGATCGGTTTGCGTTTGTTGTCTGCGTTGACTCGCATTGCGTCCACGGAGTAGTGAACGTCAGGGTAACTGCGGAAGGTTTGCCAGCTGTAGAGGTGCCATCCACCGTCTTACCGCCACCAGCTGTCCTCGTCGAAAAGCTCGTGGTTGATCACGCACTTGGATCTGCGATAATAACCCCAAGTCATCTGAACGCATCATGTGCCCATTGTTCCGAACCGATTAATATCACGTACTTTGTGATGACCGCTCCAAGATACGGACAACTGCTGAAAGGAACCGGAAATCGGACCGTAGCCTCGTTTTCACAATGCGACCTCACTCTCGACCACATGACCTATTTGCACGTTGACCCCGCCCACCTGTCCGATTCCATCCAATTGTCGGCCGCGGTCAGATCACGTGATGATGACGTCATCCGGTCCGAGGTTTGGCTGGAGATCGAAGTGAAACCGAGTGGGACCGCAATCGCGCTGTCAGTCTCCGGGAACGTGTCGGTGGCGGAGGGCGAGAGGGCGTTCGTGACGGAGAACCAGCTTAGAATTCAATATGGCAGCGAAGTGGGCGACGTAGAGATTGTCGTTGTGCGACTTCCGGTTCACGGTCGGATTCAGATAATCAGCGGACAGAAACTACGAGCCAGAACGAGCTTTCTTCTCTCAGAGGTGAGTAAACGCGTTTTTCAGGTCGTAGTTTTGATATTCGTTAAATTTTTTTGTGTGCTGTAGTTGACTAGGTTCAGGCTCGCTGTCATCATCGTCATCATTATCGGGATTGCTGCATTTATTTAAAGGGTTATAAGTTAAAGAGTGTGCTGTTTATGTGAATCTCCTCGCACATCTGCAGAGCGTCACCTGCCATATGAGATCACATAGTGTTACCTACCACTCGACACATGACAAACGCATCTTGCTTAACAATAGCCAAGCAAAACAGTATTTGATTTAAGGCCTACTTATCCCGAAGGAATGAAAGGCTGAGTTTATTTTGACCTTGGTGTTGGTTATATACGAAAAGGGTTTACCTGTCTACAGACATCCTAATAGTAATCACTTGATACCGACCCAATCGAGATACGTGTATGCCTGTCTGTTTGACTGTTTCTGTCTGTCTTTTTGTCTGTTTTTATGGCATGCTGTCTTGATTGGCAAGTAAACGTATTAAGCCACTGGACCTTACTTACTTACTTACTTACGACTGTGCTTTTAGATTCAATCTCTGAAGGTAGTTTACGAGCACGATGGTAGCGACATGCAGCGTGACAATTTCACCATCGCGGCCCGCAGCCTCCGACAGCCGCCGACCTATTTCAGGTCTGTTCCACGTGACGTCATTGTCAACGTTCGACCAATCAACGATCAGCAGCCCAGTCTCACGTTGGTTACGCCCTTAGAGGCGTGGTCTGGTGGCGTCACGCCGCTAAACCGGAAAGTGGTGGCGGCGCAGGACGCCGACAGCGGACCAGAAACGCTATTGTTCATCGTCACACACGGCCCGACTAACGGTCACCTGGCAAAAGTGGATCAACATCTGAAACCGATCAGTAATTTTACCCAGCTAGATATCGACAGAAAGCTGGTCGTCTTCGTCCACGGAGGTAGGTAAACGTTCGTCATATTTGATCTAAATTCAGGTAAAGAATTGGATTAATGACAATGCGATGGTTTCGATCAAAGAAGCTGGTTTGTCATAGGTGGTGACACTTCAGGGACAGCCAAAATTACAAAGTAAGTAGCAAATACTACCATGGAATTATACAGCCTCCCTGTGGAGGGGTGTATACCCCCATTAAAATCTTGACACCCCCAACAAAAAAGATACCAGGGGGTGTTGTGGTTGAAACCAAATGTATTCGGTGAAACCTATGTTATTTCTCATATTGTTTTTATTACTTTTCATTAACGCACAGTAAACTGTATCAAACTGTGGCTTATTAAACTTTTTTGGTAAAAAAACCAACCGCAAGATCTGATTTTTTTAGTTTCCAAATTTTAGAAAACATAGCATATTTGCGGTATCCATTGAATGTTCAAAAGCCAAAAGTGTTTCGGCTTTAGGGGGGCTTCGTTCTCTGACCAAGGGCTGTGCCCCTGGACGTTGCTGGGGGCACAGTCTTCAGACCCCCATCTCCTAGCTCTAGAACTTACATCCCCAGCTTTGATCTGAGACTCCCAAATGAATAATTCTGCGTAACTCACCGAATGCTACTCAAATTTTGAGTTTAAAAAGCATGCGGGTCTGCCTGAAAACCGCAAATTAACAGCAGATCCGAGAAATTGCTTTCTAGTGACTAGAAATCAGTTTGTGGCACTGAAGATTACATCATGCAGATCACAGCAGGTTACTAGCCTGCTTGAGTTATTTCTGTGGCCTGAACTAATCTGCGATGATCTCCGGTGCCATGGATGATGGACCTAAGCATTCGATTGCTTCGGTCAAATTGATCAAACTTTCTTCCAGTTAGCCAAAACCAGTAAAATTGCATAAAATACGAAAAAATATGTACAGACGTGTTCTTGCATTTTCCTAACTTGCATTTTCCATCAGTGCAAAATGATCTGGTTTTTACTTACATTTTCCTTACTTGCATTTTCAACGCCCCCTTTATAACAGCCATGATCGTGGCTCTGTTTGCACTTGTGTTTATTTTATGCAATAAGTGCTTTATTTACGTACATTAAGCTTACTTGCTTAGCCCGTGTTTTCGCTCAGGGGGTTGGGCTACCGTTCTTCCCCATTATCTTTCTCTTTCCAATTCCCCATTTTTGTATCCTCTTTTCCCTTTTCCATGTTATTGACTTTTTTCCTCTGCTTTTTTCCATATTTCTCACCACGCCTTTTTCCCTGTTTTTGTCTTTCTTCCCTTTTCCAGTCATTTTCGTCTACTCACAACCAGCCCTAGAGTTTAGAGCAAGACTTTTCAAAACGCATTCCGTGGCAATATCTTTGAGTCGTTTATAGGTACAATGCAAATCACTTTTTTGCCATGCAAAAAATCGCAAAATTTCTGGGAAGAGGAGTTGAATTCGTTGGGAGGCGAACCCGTCAATCCATCTGTCTTTAATACGACTTTGTGAATAAAAAAACCAAAGTAATTGATTTAGTCAATTCGGCCGTGATTACAGCCGTTATAATTACTGTGTCGTAGCCGGCTCAAGCGATGGGTTTTTTCAGTTCGACCTGACCGACGGTCTACACACTCTGGGCGATCAGATGATGCCGGTGAAAGTCATTTATCCACGGCTGTCCATAGCTGCAGCCACTATATCGGAACCAGCACCACTCCGGGTGTTCCCATCATCCTCAGTGTCAGCGTGCGTCATCACTGCGGCACAGTTGAACGCCAGCACCAACAACCCGCGACATCGCCGACCGATTATCTACAGCGTTCAGCAGTCCCCTACCCGTGGTCGTTTAGGTATAATACGCTTTTAATCGATCCATGAATCAAGTTTGCTTATTAAACTTATTCGATGTTTGTTTCTTATTTGTTATCTCCGCCAATGAAACGAAGTGAACAGTGGAGGAATTTAAGAGATTGGTCGTTCTGTCCATCGTTCCGTGTGTTTGTGTACGCGATGGCTCATCATCATCTCCACATGTCACACAACCGGTAGGAACAGTGGCGCACTCCTGTGAAAACTTCTGCATTGGCGGAGATATGCTCTTTCACGAACACCTTTATAGTTTTTTTTTCACGCGTGTCTAAAAGCGTATTTTCAGTTCTGAAAAAACTACTCGCAAACAATGTACTTCAATAGGCTGTGTGAAGTAAAAAAAGGTTCATGTTTTTATTCAACATTTACAAACGTTTTCTTCGTAAAAACGCTTTTAACATTTTTACATTTTTTTCTCTAACTTATGTGATATTGTTACTGTCTGCTAACTTACCAATAAACTGCTTTCTTCGCTTGTGTGCAGCAAGCATCATTACAAAATTTAGGCTCCAACGCAGGCCTGACTTTGTTTTTAGCACAAGTAAGCTATGTTTTATGTGCGCCTGCTTTAGTGCTGTATTTCGCACAAAATGTATTGCACATTATAACGCGGCGTAATCTAATAACAGTATTTCTCCAGCTGTTGAAACAAAGAAATGTACAGTACTTACTGACTTATACCCCGTTTACACGACCAGGCAAACGTCGAGCAATTATCAAGCAAACATCTAGCAAATGCATTCAAGATACACATGCACGACGTGTGCTCTAATTACTCGATGTTTGCTCGATGTTTGCTTGATGATTGCTTGATCGTGTAAACGGGGTATTACTGTGTCGCGTGTAGTTCTGGCAGGCAGTGAGGCGAAAGCCACAAGTTTCACACAGCAACAGATCGACTCTGGTCTTGTGATGTACGCGTACAGTAACAGCGCCACTGTTGCTGTGACGAGCGGTGATGACAGTTGGTCTTGGTTGAGCTGGGATAACACATTGTCTCACAACCAGCAGCAGTGGCCGTCACTACAAGACCAGTTCCAACTCACCGTTAGCACCGCGGGTGCACAGCCGCTATCCCACAAGTCAGTCAGGCATAAAACTAAAACAAATAATATTCAGCTTTGTTTCGTCAAAAACATTATACAAGAAAACAGGCTTTTAACTTAGAAGACTGTCACGTTCTATGCATGTTGTGATGGTTATTGTGACCTACCGTGTAGCCACAATACTGCACGATTGACACACCATAGTGTGTTCAAGGTCATTCAAAGTCAGTGATTTTAATGTCATTTGAAAGCCAGTATTCGACTTCCTATTAGTGATCAATAGCAACGTAGGCCCTATCTTGCACCGTTTAGCCACAATACACCCGTTACAGAGGACGACAAACGACGACAGACGACAACCGTGTAAGACGCCTACAGCATTGCTGTAGTGCGTCGCGTCAGTAATATCTGTCTGAGTGCCAGAGATAGTGATTATGTCATCTTCGACTGGTCCGTCCTTCCAATTCGGACTGCTGCTAGAACAGATACGCAGACATCTATAAGAAAAATGAAAGAATACGCTTTTTGCAGTGAATCTGTGTGTGACAAAAGGACTCATAGCACCAGTGCGCGACAGTCAACAAAAACAAAACCAAGCAATATGCTTGGCCCAGTGCTGACATACTGTACCATCGTCCGCCTATAGCAGAGATGGAACCGGATCAAACAAATTGGCCCACGACCCGACCCGACCCGGTGGCAACTGACCCTGCAACCCTGATCTTTGACATTGTGAACTGAAGGTCGGCAAACTGATTAGGCCTACTCCAGTCTCGGAGAACGTTTGCGCCAATTTCGGTGGTTTTCCTATAGGCCTTCCTAAGTCTCTTTGTTTTCAAGTTAGAAGCCAACTTTGACCTTTGATACCACAAACTAACAAATTGACAAAATACATGGTTACTCCAGACTTGAAAAAAGTTAACGTGGACTAGTATAATATTCTAGGCTACAACTACAGCACTTGTCGTCACAACAAGACCCGTTACAACTCAAATATGGCAACACAAATGTGCTTCGTTGAAAACAAGATAACGAAGCGGCTTCGTGGTGCATTGGTAAGGAGGTTGCACGTACGATCGAGCGATTTCGCGGGTTCTACTCGTAGTCGAATCACTACTGTCGAGTGCTTACTACGGGTGACTGTATGCGGACACGAAAACCATTTCAGTATTATGCCTATAATTAACCATTAATGCCAACTCAGCCTTCGATCTGTCCGGGTTAGGTAAATTGTCTACCGATCTGCTTGGCCAAGGTTAAGGTGAGGCGCGTTCACCTGTGATGGATGGTAGGTGACACTACGTGATACATATGGCAGGTGATGCTGAGATGGTTTTCCACAAATAGTTACACCGTACACACACTTTTTATCCTTTAAACTCTTGAACATTTTTTTGCGTTATAAGACAATTTTAATTTTTATGTGTCACTCGTTTCACGGAGTGCTGAAATATTCTGATATTCTGTATGTTTACAAGGGTGTTGGTCGATATCTCGCTTGATTATCTCACTTCAGCCAATCAGCATCGTCTGATCGTGCAGACACGCCCAGTGGGTGTGGCGGAGGGCGGGACTGTGCAAATCACGCCTGACAATATTGACATCTCTCCGCTGAAACAAGCCATCATGGATGTCGTTCCGCCAACAAAGGCAAAAGACTTCGAACTTTTCTTCATCGTCAAAGAAACACCGGTCAACGGCGTCCTTCAGGTGGCAATGGCTGTTTTTTTCTGTGCCAACTAAAATCTAAAATTCAATTTTTTGGTCCTTGTCATTTTTGAGATAACAACAATTTTGTTAATTTTCCTGCAAAATTAGGTCGTCTCGGTTTGGGTTTGGAGAAGTGAATACGCTTTTTTGTTCGGGTGTTCAAATTGCGACGTTTTAGGACTAACTGCTAAATCGCGCTTTAATTTTTCTTGCTTACTTCTTAAAAATCGCGTCGATAATCGGAAGTGGTTTGTTCAGATTGGCGGAATTAATGCTACCGTGGGTTCAACATTCACTCAGCGAGATGTCAGCAGCGGTCACGTGACCTATCTCCATGACGACACGGATGTCAACAACGACACCATTATCGGTGGTCTGGTTCTGATCTGTGATCCACCGCAGCTGGAACCCGGCACTCAACAGTCGCGCAGATGGTACTTCAGCCACACTATATCACTTCCAGTCGTCATCGAGCAGGTATAGTCAAGTCGAAAGTGTAAACTGTAACTTTTAACTTCATTACTATATTGCTATATTGCCTTTGTTTCGTTCAGTGTGCGTTTGCCAGCGCTAACCAATAGAGGCAGGCAGCTTCCTGTTTTACTATTACTTATTTACTTACTTACTTACATTAAAATAATATTTGGCGAAAATATGTAAAATTACAAATTGGGACGTTTTTGGGACACAGTGTAGTAGTTCAGTAAGTAGAAGTCATTGAAACTTGAAAGCAAAGTGAATGCAAAGACAGATCATGAAAAAGATGTGGCCTCTCATCCATATATGCTGTAATTCTGAATGCAAGCTGATTGGCATTTCATTATCTGGTAGGCTACCTAAGAAACAGAGATTAGCACGGCACTCTTTAGTTACAACGGTTCAATGACTTGCAGTGTTTCAAAAATGTGACTTACAAAAAGAAAACACAACTTACAATAAAGTTATGCATAACGTGCTGACTCAGTAAAAGCTTTGGAAAGAAGATTGTATGAACATTTCAAAAGGTTTTGCTACTGTTAGGCACCAGCCATACAATCTTTCTACAGTGTCTTTCCGTGTTCTCTGCAGTACGCTGTGTACAGGTTAATGACAGTCCATTCCAGCTGATAACTCGACGACCACGCTTGACGGTCGTGGACGGCTGTACATCGGTCATTACCTCTGACCATCTCCTGACCTCTGACCCCGACACATCCCCTCACAATCTGCTCTATGACGTCATCATACAACCGGAAGTCGGTCGTCTGAGCAGGCGCGACAGACAACCGGAAGATCCGGTCTTTACATTCAGTCAGGCCGATGTTAATGAGGGACGCGTCGAGTTCGTTCATTATGCCGGCAACGGATCAGGGTCGTTCGTTTTCCAGGTTGTACTACTAGCTCTGTCTATCAGATGAACTGTAGCTCACTCAGTCATTAATCAATCAGTCTTGATTTATTCATCGTAATATCATAATTACCTACAAAAAAGTAGACGGGGCAGAAAGTTGCAATTCTCCGACAAACACTGAAGATTTCCGACAGAGTAGTGACAGACAACTCGAAATGTCTGACATATAAGATTATTTATGCTTAAAGTTACCATTTTACCCTACATTTTCAACCCCAAAGTTTGCACCTTTGGATAAAAATTTTCGTAAGATTTTTCGACAATTTTCCAACAGGGGAGAAAAGAAGGAGGGTGCAATAGCGGGTCCAGTTTTTCGCTGATGCGAGCAATTATGAATGGCCTCATAGTGCGCTGCGCTGCGGTATCGTTAGCTCATGCCAATCAGCTGCTACTTTGGAGATTGCAAAGTGCACTTCTGGTCACGAGTCTGACTTGTATAAGAAGCGCTGTAGCAAATACGAGACCTTTTACTTTACACGTTTGTATTCGGTAGATGGCGACACCATTATCCATGAGATTTAAGAGTTCTGATAGCTTCTGGTTTCTAAGTATTGCCAAGCTTTGAACTGTCAGTGATGAGTAGGCTATGATTGAATTCTGGCCAGGTGTCTGACGGACGGTTCCCGGCGATGAACGTGACATTCATCGTCGACGTGGAGCCCCGGTGGATGTCGTTCTCTGGCGCCTTGACGTCTCTGTCTCTGGTACAAGGCGATCGCGTAAAGGTCCTGAGTGCAGACTGTCTGCCGCTGGTCACCAATGGACGCCGGGACCTGGCGTTGTACCGTGTCAGTGGACAGCCGACGCACGGGCAGCTGATGCACCGCCATGGAACACCGCTAACAGAGTTCACTCAGACACAGGTGTGCCAGCGATTAAGTCCAGATTTCATTAATTACCTCCGCCAAGGAGGTAATGTTTTTGCCGGTTTTTGTTTGTCTGTTTGTTTGTTTGTTTGTCTGTGTGTCAGCAAGATAACTCGAAAAGTTATGGACGGATCTCTCTGAAATGTGGACGGTATGTCAGGCATGGCATAATCTATCAGTGAATCAATTTTGGAGGTGATCCGGCAGGAATCCTGGATTCTGGATCACTTTGAAATTGTTGTTACAATTGCGTAAAAGGGGGCATAAGGGAACCACTGGCAAAGTGAACATGGTGACGCCACCTGGCGAATAACATTGCCTTGGCGGAGGTACCTGCGGGCCATATTGGCGTTGTCGGCGACTGCACGCCGGATTAAGTGGCTTTAAGCCCAAATTCCGTTACGCCGACTTTCACCGAAGCTTCCCCGCGGGGAAAGTCGCGGACACAAATCATGAAAATCGTGGACACAAACTATCGAGATGTTTGCGACAAAGTTCGTGACAAGTCTGCGAAAAAAACCGCTTAAATGTCCGTTACAATACACAGGAAAAGTCAGCGACACGCGGGCACAAATCACGAAAGTCCACAACGCAAATCATGAAAGTCGGCGACATGATTTGTGTTGCGGACTTTCCTGATTTGTATAGTCGCGGACTTTGTCGCAAAGTCGGCGTAATGGAATTTGGGCTGTAAGAAACAATAACAGCATGAAACGCAGGCATTTTAAATAAACTCGAATCGTTTATTTTCAGACGGAAAACATCGTCCGTTATACGGGTAGGCCCTGTAGCTAATTGCTTATCATCACAGGGATAGGATTATCATTAACTACTGTTGTAAAAAGAAAATACAGCAAACAATACAAACACAGTCAACTGGTTTAAAACTATAATAATAGATTCCGTATCCACTATTTTTGTAATAGGCCTGTTGTCTCTGATACCCCGAAAATTGGTAATAGACAAAAAGGAAAAAATTAGGAAATAGTGGACAAAAGACTTTACTTCCGCAGTGAACCGACCGCGTCTTGTTTTTTATCTGTTTGCAGTTGTCTTTGCGGGTGACGCCAAGTTTTGCTACTGAATTAAATAACTAAATTTCACCATGCACTTAAAGAGGTTTGGAAAAGGAAAAGAAAGCAAAAGGGTGTGCAATGAAAGTTTCGACCTGATAGAGCAATAGCAAAAAATGGTTTAGAAACGGATAAATTGAATAGGTTTTTACACCCGCAATTTTTAGTTTTGCAACTGTGGCTAGATATCAACAAAAAAATATAGGCCTAATTTTGTTTTCTTATTTTTTAACTTTGCTGATAGAGCCTACAAGTGGCTATTTGTCGTATTAACAATCTAACCGTGTTTGTCTGTGGTAACGTTTTTTTTGATACGCTACAGTTGTTCAAGTTCTGTGGTTGATATTGAGCTGTTTGTTTCGTAATTTTGTTGCAGGTCGACGCGCGTGAGATCAACTACGTACAATGGGACATTGCCGGCTTCTCAGCCGATGACAGGTTACTGCCGTTTTTCCGATGCATTGTGTAGTTTAGGCTTAGGATACTTCTCTTGGCATTTGCTCAACCAAGTCAGTTTTGTTTTGTTTTGTGCAAATCATTACACTTCGGATAAAATTTCTTTGGTATTCTACACAATGATGTAATAGTGCGTTATTATAGTTTTTGCTCAGCAATTCTATTCAGGTATTGTAGTTGCAATGATGTCATTACAGTGCGGTGCTCTTCGCCGCAACGCTTTTAACAGCTACAGAAATTAAATAAAATAACAGCCGCATGCTACAGCTTTCATTTCGTTTTATCTCAGTTTATTTTATTTTGTTTCATTACCTCTGCCAAGGAGGTTATGTTTTTGTCAGACTTTGTTTGTTTGTTTGTTTGTCTGTCTGTGCGTTAGCAAGATAACTCAAAAAGTTCTGGAAGGATCTTTCTGAAATTTTGAGGGCATGTCGGGAATGGCAAAATCTACCAGTGATTCAGTTTTGGGGGTGATCCGGAAGGAATTCTGGATTCTGGATCACTTTGAAATTTTCGTTACCATTGCTTTCAATGGGGCATAAGGCAAACCGCTGCAAAACCGAAGATGGTGCTGTCACTTAGCGAACAACATGGCCTTGGCGAAGGTGTGCGGGCTCTGACTGCTTTCTAGTTTTATTTCTCGCTTTGTACCCACTTTTAGTGTATGCAAATAATTAGCTTTAAGTCTTCGTTTTTGTGCTTTATTTGTCATCAACAGGTTCGAGGTTGAATTGATCGGAGGCATGGAAGACCAGCGGCAACTAGTTGAGGTCAGCGTGACAGTGAGATGTCGTCTTGACAAGTCGTCCGAGGCTCCAGTAGTGACACCTGGCGAGTCAATTAACATCACCACGGACATGCTGGATGCAAGTAGACTGGCCTGGCTCACAGGTGGGCTGCAGGCTGTTGTGTACTATAAAGTCTAGATATGAAGTCTAGCTCTGTCATAAAACGAGACTCGAAATGTGGGCCACAAATGTTTCGTTTTTACCAGCTTTGGGCAATTGTAATCAACGCATATAAATTTGCCAAATTCTCAGATCTTTTTAGCAGAAAAAAATGACAAAGCAAAAAAGATAGATAAGTGGGACAGCAGTGAGAGTGGGAAATGGGATAAAGTGAGAAAGTAGAAGGGAGGAAAGGCAGGGAAATATCGGTAGGGAGGGATGAAATTTTTTCATTTACAAAACTTTGAATGCGCCATTGTTTTCAGTAAGCCAGCTCTTTGACGGACTCATAATGTGTGTTATCATAAACGTTGTAATTATCGTCATCATTATCCTCAGAACGCGTAGTCGGCGGTGGACCGTTGCACTCTCCACACTTCATCATCATCAGCCGCTGTCCAAGCTTCTTGAGCAGCGTGGTGTGTTACTTTAAGAAATTTATTAAAATTAACCACTGCTGCTAACCTAAAGCTGAAACTAGGCTTGCTGTTTTTGTTGTTATTTAACTGCAGCTGTCATTGTCCCAAGTTCTTCGATGGTGCAGTTGAACGGTCCTTCGTGATTTAGTTGTGTGGAGGGCATGGGTGGCACTAGGAATCTGAAGCTAAGAGGGCAACGGAGAAGGGCAAAAGCCAGGGCACAGGGGGGCAATAATTTTTTTTCTGTAGCGGGGTTCAGAGGCAGAGCCCCTGGTCAGGGGTCAGGAGGAAGCCCCTCTGAAGCGGAAATATTTTTAGCTTTTGGACGTGCGATAAAAGCCGCAAATTTGCCTGTTTTTTAATACTGTTGGAAACGCAAAAAAAACTCGCATATATCTGTCAGTAAGTCACATC
>Ga0209671_1006073_pt1 | contig 12324 bp, 9 predicted proteins | sample WorMetHERISLAND2_2_FD_187401 | JGI IMG/M metagenome (GOLD analysis project Ga0209671, IMG submission 187401) | Marine gutless worms symbiont microbial communities from Max Planck institute for Marine Microbiology, Germany - Olavius geniculatus... | ecosystem: Host-associated > Annelida >...
GCAGCGATAGTAAGAATGGCGTCAGACACCAACGGGCATTGAGCCCACGGTTGTCGATGATGATGATGATACATTCTAGTGTACTTTATATTTCTGAGCGACGGCGGGCCCCCAAACGTCGCGGGGTCCGGGGTAGCTTATCCCCTTACCCCCACTCTGTCGACGGGTCTGTCTGTCGCTTGTACAATGACACATAATTTTATGTTTTTACTGTTCAGTTCGAATCTGAAAATGGCGATTAACAGTACTATTGAACCAGATTCTAACTTTTTGAGATGCAGAAATTGGCTTATCATGTCAGGAATCGAAAGCCTATTGGGGCCTGCCCTCATGGTGATATATTCTATTAGTGGGATTAGTCGGTCTTATTCGCTTTGACCGGTGAAAGGGGGTTGGCAATCACCCCCATGGAGTCGGCTGTCGACGTCCATCAGCATCATAGTCCCAACTTCCCGTCGAGACCTGCGGCGTCCACGCCGCCGGGCGGGCGGCTTTCAACTGCATGCAACGGAAATAATTTTCCACAACGTTATTTGTACTGCCCAGGACTGGCGGGCGCGGCGCAGGAGTGGTAGCTAGGTAATACGGACGCTTATTTCCCGCGAGATACGTTATGTTACTCGGCGGACGTAAGGTCGATGTGATGGTGTGGACGGCTGGTGTGGTCTGTCGTCTGTCTGTCTGTCTGTCTGCCTGTTATCATCTATGCGCGACGGTCAAAGATACGCTAACTGATCGTGCTAGCAGTAGGTACAGTACGGTTTTCACAGTGCGGCTGTCCTTATAATTTGTCCGGACTGCATGCATCGTGTAACAAACGACTTTGCATTGTACACGATACACAGTGTTTTATAAAAAGGACCTCTGTTTGTTTTTTTCATAATTTACTCAAATAATTAATAATTTACACAAAATTTTTACCAGTTGTAGCAAAGAAATATTTTAACAAAATATGACAGTTAGTTAAATATTCTATGCTAGTCGTGATGTAACGCTGACATAATGTGTCACGGGTACAAACTTGCTAGTCTCAACTGGTGCTGTCAGTTGCTACCCTGCTCCGATGGTGAAAAATCTGGTTTGTTGGTGACAAATATTTGAAGTTTTACAGTTGCAGCCACAAAAAAAACATGCAAAGCGATCGCATTTACTTGTCTGCGGGGATGTTACACATGTTCAAGCAAGACAGTGCACTTGGACACCGAGCTTGCAAAATGGTTGAGTTTTTGGATCGCGAGACGCATGATTTCATGTCTTTATGTTGCTCAGTGCTGAGCATTTTTTTATTAGCGAACCAGATTAATTTCACCATGAAGCAGCGTAGCAACTGACAGCACCAGATGAGACAAGCAAGCTTGTACTCACGACGCATTATCAAGTCAGAACTATGTCACGACTAGCAAAGAATATTTTATCAACTGCCAAATTTTGTTAAAATATTTTGAATTAGTAAATTAGTTTTTTTTAGCTACAATTGGTAAAAAAATTGTGTAAATTGATCATCATTTGAGTGAATTATGAAAAAAACAAAAGGGGTCCTTTTATGAAACACTGTGTACAGCGCGAGCACAGCGTATTCACAGTAGTATATACCCCACTGCTGGCCCAAGTGGTCATTTCAAGCTTATACCACATCAGACAGTGAGGTATCGTACTTAAGTTTAATCACGCGGCTCAGATTGTATAGGCTACACCGCTGTTTGCAGCTGAAAGTTGTGAAAACAGTACTAGTGCAAACTGAGTGTGGTTAAACGTCAGTGACTAATTTAGTGAAAATCTACTTATTGTCGTCCACGGTCGTCCTGATAGGCCGCTTCTGTTTTTCTTCCGTTTGTCTGTCTCGCGCGGGCTTGTAACTCTAAAGCAAAAAATAGAAAAAAAACAAAATTTGTGTTAACGTTCCGCAGAGCAGGTGTAACCGCCGTACCAATTTTGAGTTTAAAAGATCAACGGTCAAAGGGTTACGGCTACGCCTGTAGGCGGACGGCCATACAATAATGTCGGCAGTGGGCCGACATATTTATTAAGTATTTGCAACTATACTACGCTGTAGTGTTTTGCATGAGTGGCTTTAGTGACTGAGACGAATAGACCTATAACAGCGAGGCGATTGGCGAATCCTTTATTCCAGGTTTCGCGTGTTGAGAGGATTTTACCGTTGATCGACTGTGTCATCTCACTCGCTTTATGACAAATTGTAAAGGCGCACGCGAGACTGTTCAGAAATGTAGCTGCTATTGCTGCTATACGAACTTTGTCATACATGTATCTTTTACTTGCGCTTAAAAGCCATAGATTAAGATTTCATGCGATAGGCACAATTTTGCACTTAAAACTAAATTAACTGGTGCTGTTTTTGGCGGTACGTGTAGCCCATTTTACTGCTGATTTTATTCTTTTAGTTTATAATATCGTGTTGCAGTTGCTTAGGCTAAAGTATGTCAGCTGATTTTGTTAAAACGTTATTTTAGTTATTGATTGTTAATTGCACGATGAGCCATGCATCGGCTAGTACTTAGCAGTGGGCGCCGGACAAGTTTTTTTTGTTTTTACACATCTATTTGTTGTTGTGCAGATAAAAACGAGACGTCGTCGTCGTCGTCGTTGCCGGTGGTCGTATTCATTCATGGTGATTCGTTCGACTACGGAACCGGAAACGCTTACGACGGCAGTGTCATGGCCGCCTTCGGTCACGTGGTCGTCGTCACGCTCAACTACCGGCTCGGACCGCTAGGTCAGTAAATTGCTAAAATGGTATGGCTTTTCACGGGAAGCCCATCTCAAAGCTACGGAGCGTCATCTGCCATATGGGATCACCTATTATTACCTACCACCCGACACAAGGGAATACGCCCCGCCTCAACCCCAGCCAGACAGACCGATAATTAATTTACCTATCCCGCAAGAATGGAAGGCTGAGTTGACTTTAGTGCTCGTTATATACCGAGATGGTTTACCTCTCCGCAGACAGTCAGCCATCCAAGTACTAATCACTTGTTGGCGACTCGACCGGAAGTCAAACCCACGACCTCTCGGTCGCATGCCCAATGTTCTAACCGTTACACTAGGCCTACTCTAAGCCATCTACAGATGATAAACAGTAAGTTAAATGCGCTTTGAAGCAAGTAGGTGTCGAAGTTTGACAGACAAAAAGAATAAATCGAGTATAAAATGTTTATTTTGATTCATAATATATACAAACGTAGAAAGACAAGAGAATTAGCCTTAACGACTGTCTAGGCGACATACTTTTACATATGCAGTAAATCGAAAGTCAAAGTATGTTTCTGAAGAATTATACATCAGCATTATTTGCTCCCCGTTCGTAACAGTTTTGACTGCAGTTTTTATGTGCAATTAATTAGGCCCCTAAAGCATCTTTGAGCAACATGTTGGCTTTTGTTTGAAGATTTTTTTCTGACACCCTGGGCGCCATTTGGCAGAGAAAATTCATGTGCTTAAAATAAATCATGACAACATTTCGCGACAGTCAATGCTTAATGCATTCTGCCTTGAAAATTTCTGCCATATAGATTCAACTTTTTCTCACAACCATTGCAGAGAATAAAGCTAAAACATGCAAATAAAATCGTAATGTGCGGACTGTCGATTTTCTCGATGAAAGTAAAAAGTAGATAAACGCGTGAAGAGATAAAGGGATTGGCCGTAAATAGATGGTCTGCGCGGTGGAAGTTCGGTTTCCATCTAATGCAGTGCACGGATAGAAGCGGTGTATGTTCTCGTGTTGTCTATAGATGGAAGCCGGGCTTTAATGGCATCACTGTAGTGACACCGTAGTGGTAACGGCAGCTGGTGGGGATTATACGGACGACGTAACGTAACAAAACGTAACGTAGCTGTGACGATGATCGGATTTGGCGCGCTTCTAAAGAACGTACCTACAGATCCTCACACACTGTGTCTCGCATTCACACTGCTGCCGAGACGGACCAACACCACACGACAAAAACTCACTCACGACAAACCCCCGTTCGTACCTTACATGTCTGTCACGAGTTTTCATATCAGCAACTCAAGCTGCCACTGGCATAACCATAGGGGCACTGGGGCACGTGCCCCCAGGAGAACAAAACAGTACAAAAATGCACCAAAACATCTTTCATACTAAAAAATTAGAAAAATTTCTGGGGAGGGGCCAGACACTATCACATCCCAACACCTCACCCCTCAAGTGCTCCCCCCACTTAGATTCAGATCCTGGCTACGCCATTGCAAGCTGCCAGTACTGATCAGATCTGTTTTGATAAGCACCACACAGTAAGGGTGTTTTTGTTAAATCGGGTTTCGTCATGGGAGATTTGTCGCAAACAGGTTTTGCTCTTGTCGTGGCGGGGTTTTACCGTTAGGGTTATTTGTCGGGGACATCACTTGCTGAGACAGTCAGTCGCTTCCTTCCACACATCGACTCCACAGTCCGCATCACCTGCCTCTTCTCTGCAGTCGTTCGTACTCGCGATTGTGGGACGATTCTTGCAGTTCCTGTGATGGCTGTATTGGGACGATTTGTGCACTGGGCGCGGGGAGGACAAGAGAGTTAACGCATGTCACGAGTGCTGTTTCATTGGTTAATTCTTGCAGCCAACAAATGACCAGAAGTGCAAAGTAAACTAACTATGGGCCGGCGCAGACAGCGTCAGAACTCACCGGCGACGTATATGACTTGAAACAAGTCATAATTATAGAATATACGCACGTATTTTCTGCTTTTGCATATTTCTCAGAAGCCGGCATTATTGCACGAATCGTCAAACTATAGCATCAAAGGAGATGTACGGATCGTCTCGTTACCGTCCTCGCGCTGCTGCTGCTGCCGTCGGCGGTAATTTGCGATAAATAGTGACGACCGACCAGCCACACATATTGAGCGCCGCCAAGATGCACTGACAAACAGACTGACGGACGCACACAGCATCTGTAGCGGCGCAGGCTTGTATTCAGTCCTGCTGCGTGCGGTCAATTAATTATTACGCACTTCGGAGCCAGGGCCGCCGCCGAATTGATTTTTGTCCGTTCTTCATGCGTTCGTCTCTTTCTCTGTCGGTGTAGATCGTGCCTGCTTCGTCAAAGGGAATCCCGGATGTAGTCTCCAACAGGGACAAAATTTCCTTCGAGAAAATATCACAATTTGCTATAGGACAAATCCCCCAAAGATGAAGACCTCTCCGTAATACGGACGAACACTAAAAAGGCGAAATGTAACGGCAACGGATATGTTCTTCAACAAAGTCGCTATATGGCGTTGAACGTATTGCGTGCTTACGTGTTGTAAATAAAATATTTCGTCGTATCAAAGATTTAAGAAAGAGGAATTTGGTTTGAAGGGTATTTATTTGGGGGATTTCTTTCGTCCCACGTCAGAGGTGCAGTAAGATGTTCCGAATTTAGCGCACATTTCTATGCAGTGCGCCACTACCGCAGTATTGTGGCAGCGTCCGTCTGTTGAATTATTCCAGAGTGCACTGTGCAAATACTCATTTTCGTGTCTTTAGTAAGCCCTGACGTTGAAGAAAATATAATACAGCCTATGTGTTTTTTTCTGAGCGCGCACGTGCGATACTAAAGATAGACAAATCGCGTTCAGCCAATAAAGTTATCAGCATTTTCTGAGACAAAATACACTGCAACCTTCATCAGCTAGTTATTTGCTGAAGTTTTGTGGCAACAGTTGTTGCCTTCTTTGGAACGACTGTTTGCCGTCAGACGTCGCTGCAGTCTTCGAGAAGCGTCTTAACGCTGACGTAGTTCTCTCGTGTGTGAATATATGACTCTATTAATAATTTACTAAGTCCATGCAGTCACTGTCGGAAGTGCGCATCCATAAACCAGTGATATATAGGCTAGCGTATGTATGTACAGAGTCGTAATCACAGTATATGTGTGCGATGTCGTATTTGTGAATAATAATCTCCCGTGGACAAAATGCCCCCGGCATGTTGTGCAAAAAATAACGCTTTTATTGTCTGTAAGGCAAACCAAAACCAAAATGATAATTAATTTGTGTGTCCATAATTGGAAGGATCGATAGTCCGAAGGCCTGTACTGCAACATGCATTTTCATTACCGGTAACCCTAATCCTAACCCTGGTTGAAAGACGTGAAGATTAAGTCAGCGACTGTATAGGAAAGATGCTTAAAACTTTCGGACTATCACACCTGCGGATTATCGAGTTGGGACGTTTTTCATCTTATTGACAATAATTCTCTTCCGTAGCGGCAACGGGGGAAGGGGTTGTTCTAGAAGAAGGGGACTTTGTCGAGGTGCGGGGGGGGGCGTTCGTCCGTTTTTCTCGTAATGTATGTGGATATGCGCTCTGCAGGTTTCTTGAGTACCGGCGACAGTAATGCTCCGGGCAACTATGCGTTGCTGGACATCGTGGCGGCGTTGCATTGGATCAAAGAGAACATCGACGCGTTCTCCGGCAACGCCGAGTCCGTGACACTGCTAGGTCAAGGTCACGGAGCTGCGCTCGTGCATCTGCTGATGGTCTCGCCAGTTACTAGAGGTACATGTACACGCGTCACTCAAAACCGATTACGGATTAAAATCCCGGATCCGGGATGCCGGTCGCTTCTACGGTACAAAAGTACCATAAGCTTACACTATAAAATAATGTCTGCTGTTTTCGTCACTCATTGGGCTTTCTGGTAATAGCATTTTGCATCGCTTTGGTCTGCGGTGACTTCAATGCTATATTTTTGATGTTTTGCATAACAGAACTTTTATTCCACGTTTTTGTTTTTATTTTTATTTAAAACATTTGCAATTCGTTTTAGTTTACGCGCTAGATCAAACTGGCAGCCTGCCTGTCAGTTTTTCAGCGCAAATTTTTTTTCGCATTAACGTATAGTATATTCTGTCGATAATTCAGCTTATTTCAGTCAGCAGACCACTGTCCACTATTAGCTATAGGCAACACTGTCGCCATAAGCCATTCTAGAAGTAGTTTTGTTAGTCCCTAGCCAGCGAGCGAGCGAGAGTGTTTGATATAGCGCCGTGTCAACGCCTGGTCGCTGTGTACAGGTCGAAACCTTTTCCAGCGCGCAATAATCCACGGTGGCTCTGCGCTGAGCACGTGGTCCATCAGTGACCAGCCACTGGTGTACGCTCGACGACTGGCCAGTCGCGTCAACTGTACCAGCAGCAGCAGCAGCAGGTCGCAGACGTCGTCACGTCACACGACCTCTAGCACGTCGCTGATGCACACAGCTGACCTGCTGCACTGTCTGAAGCAGAGGAGCGCTGATCATCTACTATCATCGTCATCATCAACATGACAGAGCGGTTTAACGTGGCCCGAATAGTGAATGAAGATAAACATTAATCCTAGGATTACGTCAGTGAAGTGTCACATGAGCAGGTAGGGATACGAGCGACGAAACAGGAAAGCCCTGATACGCTGCCTGAAAACCGAGAGCGACGCTGCCGAACTAATATTCACTCATCATGATCGTCATCATGGAGAGGTTTAACGTGGCCCGAATAGTGAATAATAATTATTGTTTCTAGGAGCGCCGATCATCTGGTATGTGGCTGACTGATTGTGCCCCGTGGACCACTGTACACGCCCCTAGCTGCATATTTCATTCGCGTTTTCATCATCTCTCGCTGGCCGCGTGATTACAACACGTTGCAATGCTGCTTTAATCTGAAACACGATCGATCACTGGTACTGTTTTTGCAATTTTCAGCTGCAGTCGTGCGTCACAGAGGAAACGACAGTGTAGTCTATACGATCTGAGCGTGATTCAAGTACGATATCGCTCTGTCTGGAGTGGTATAAGCTCGCACTGCCTTCTCGCTCAATTACTCCAGCAGTGTGGTGTCTAGTGCTGTAAACAAAGTAGCAAAAGTTGCAAGTTTTCACATCTCGGTAGTTTGTGAGCATTTGTTATTTTTCGTTGTACCTTTACTAGCACTTCTATCTGATTTTCCCAATATTAGCATGCTCTGCATTGTAACATTAACAACGTGTTTAACTCGACGAATATTGCACTGTTTTGTTGTATAAGGTGAGCGTGGACATTCGGTCTCCCAAGTACCTGAGCTCATTCGGTCCAACGATTGACCGTCGCAGCGTGCTACCACGCGACGTGCGACGTCTGATGACAAAGCCTCGTGAGGCGGTGTTTGCACGCGTCGCGCTGCTTGTCGGTCTGTCACGTGTCGACGCCGCGTTTTACCTCACAGCACGTGACCTCGTGGACGGTTTGGACGCCGGCAGACTTCGTCGCATGCTGCGCACCTACGTCCAGAACACGTTCGTCTACCATCGTCAGTACATCTACGACGTTCTGGTGCACCAGTACACTGACTGGAAAAGAACAGTCGCCACGCCGGAGTCGAGGAGAGACTGTCTAGTTGAGCTGCTTGCTGACGGAGTGTTCGTGGCTCCCGGAGTGGAGCTAGCTCAGCGGCATGCGGCGCTCGCAGCCTCGGCAACTTACGTCTACAACCTCGACTACCCTTCACGCCTCACCGGTACGATTTTAGGAAATTTGTACTTTACAAGGTAGTGTGGCGACGCGGTATATGTAAATACGGTGGAATCTTTAGTAACGGTTATCCTGCTGAGTGTGTCGGTGAAAGAGTTTTGAAAATCGATCGATATTTATCAAGGATATGGACAAATGACAGCGGAAAGTTTTTTTTTGGGGGGGAAGGGGAGTAAAGCGCATATATATTTATGGATTGAGCAGTTATCCAGCTCAACTCAGCCTGGCCATCCTGCCGTGGATCGGCGCAATAAGTACCGGTTACATCCGTGGTATCGCAGTGTAAGCTGATACCCGGCTAACTTGCAATTGTGCAGTTTGCTGTGTTGTAATTTTCTGCTTACTGCCAATAACGTTTGACTGTTGAGAAATAGAGGATTATTTACTTACTCACTTACTTAACTGAAGAAAGATAAATCAATGTCCCAGGCCCTCTTGGTTTTTATAGCTTGTCAAGGACTTGTGTGTACTTTTACGTTAGCCTAGGCCTACATGTTTTACTCAGAGTCTAAGCTAAAACAGTGGACCTAATGAGGTGCGCATGCACTGCGATGAAACAACGTAGCCCACGATGTTCACAGCTATCGCAGGTTGTTTTATATCGTTTTGCATATTTCATCTCATTGCAGATGTGCGACTGCGAGGAGCTTTAGCGTTGCTACGGGTGATTGTGTGGTTTCCATGACAATGCCAACAGACAGGCTCGCACCAAGCTTGGTCGCGCGGTCATTTAGCCATTGTGTACATCAGTAATGACATGGCGTCCATCGTAAAATCTCTTTGCGTATAACAATGGGGGTCGGATGTGAATAATATGGACAAGACACAGCCGTTATATGCGCTTCTCCTTTCCTACCAAGGCTCTAATCGCTTCGGCTTGTTATTGATTTTTTAGGCTACCATGCTGTACAACGAGTTATTTAACAGATTCAAAACAGAAAATCGTCGCAGAAGTCTCGTTTGACTGTTCTGTTGTAAACAGTTTCCGTTTTCGTTCGTTTTGTTTGCCGCGGTTTATTTAGTTTTCGTGTTTTCTTTCACTCAGCCTGGCCAGCCATTTGTCCGTGGATACACTGGATAGGTGCATTGAATGCCAGCTGAAGCCGGGACGTAAATAGGCACACCGCGCGATGCACTGGCCTGCCTCGTAAGTATCCATTCTTTTGTAGTGTAAGCTGGTGTCTGGCTGAGGGCTAAGGAAACGGAGATCAGTACCGCTCTATGGGTCCAATGGCTCGGAAAGGACTTTACGTCTTTTTACGTTTTTCTTCAGTCTAAAATTTCAGTTCACGCTCCGTGAGACGAAGATCGATAGATTTTTATGTTATCGTTCTCGTTATAGTTGTTAGAGTCTGTCTGTTTGTCTGTGCAGTTGCAGTGGGCAGTGGCCAAATCAGCGATGGGCCGGGGGTGACGCTACGTAGCGAGGACTTGGCGTATGCGTTCGGAGCTCCTCTCGTCGACGGCCTGGCTCCGTTCTCTGCGTCCGGATTCACTCGTGCCGACCGCGTCTTCAGCGAACTCGTTCTACGCTACTGGACCAACTTCATCAAGACCGGGTCTGTGCATGTGATCTATAAAAACTACATTATATCAAGGGCAGAATGGCGAGACGTATGTCGTATGATCTACAGTTGTCTACGGCAAAAAGTCGGCTTTGTCTACGGCAAAGTTCTTCAAAATCCTACTTAAATAATTATTTTATTACAATATAAAATATAGCAAGTAAATCTGGGTGTTATTTATTAGCAAACTTTTGAACAATATTCAAAACGCCTGTCGTTCTGCGCATATTTTGCTGAATGGGAACATAAGAAATGACGATGTCGTTGCAGAACAAAAATCCACTAACTTTGTCGTATTTGCAGACAATAAAATGTCTGTCCTTTGGCACTTTTTTCGTGATTGTGAATAGATAATGAATGTGTAAAACTTTATCTGAAAATTCCGAGCGACTGCTAAGAAAATGTCAAAAATCTTCAGGGGATACTATTTCGCCGCACGCTGTGTAGCGTCGTTCCGCTTGGTGATAAACGCTGAATGGAATCGACGGCGACCGCTTACAGTTGTCTTACCCGGTATTTTTTCGTATTTTACTGCACAACTGCACGCCGGTTTATACTGTAATGTCGTTAAACAGAAATTAAGCAAATTAAGCAAGAAAGCTTTTTAAGTACAATTTTTTATTCCCTCAATTGAAATACAATTTTTCTGCAGGTTTGTACAGGGTATAGCAAAAAGTATTTTCTTAAGTTGTTAACTGTTGTTTGCCGTTTTCTAAGAAACCGCTTGAAGTTTAACGCAAAATTTTACGAACTTATTATCTATTCATGTCCGCGTATATAGGTAAAGCGGCGTTTGATACGAAGTTACAGAATTTTTGTGAGACAAGATCGTGATATCACAAATAAGTTAAGTGCATTGAAAACATCTGGGTGCATTTTGTCCGAAATCTTATAACTTTCAAATGTATAAATATAGCAGATATGTCGAATGTCGTGACATTACATTTGTTTTGCAAGAATACAGTAGTAGGTATAATTAACTTACATCGTTAACGGTGCACGGTAATGGCTGAAGTTGTTTTTTGTAGGAACCCCAATGAGCCAAGAGTGAGGTCAAAAGGTCGAAGTTCAGCGGTCATCGAGTGGCCTACGTACGACCTTGACACGCAAGAAATGCTTCAGTTTGGTCAGTAACTATTTCTGGTTTTTCTACCGTAATATTTTTACCGTAATAAATAAGTAGCATCTACTAGATGGCCGACTTCAGCCGCTCAACCACCAACTCAGCGTGGCGAAACGCCCAAGATCGAGCACGATGAAAGCAGCTCGTGGAAACGGCTACGCTCCAGGCCTGTGATGTTGATAAAGTAAGTAAGTAAATAAGTAAATTTGTTGACGAGAAGCCCGTTAAAATTGACACACGAAAGCTACAGGGGTAGGGCGCTAAGATGGCGTATAAAATAGGTTATAAAAATTTTGAGTTTGTAAATGATGATGTAAGCAGCACATGGAACCCAGCTTGCGTATTTCCAAGGTAAGGGTGGTCTAATTAGTGAGAACGACTATTACTAAACTACGAAAGCCGAAACGGAGATCATATTTTTGCTGGATATTTATGCTACGTTTTGCTTTTAGTATGCTATATCTAACCGCAGATCGTTTAAAGCGGAACATTCGTTGTCACTTGCTGTTGCAGAACGAAAACATTCTGATCGCGTCGACGACAGTAAGTAATAGAACTCTTGTTTCATTGTTGTGAAGAATATCTAGAGCTGCAGAAAATAACAATTAGGCTAGTCACGCAATAATTAATCATTATTTTTTCAGTGCTTTATAAAAATTTAATAGTTAAATTTACTTCACTAAGAAAGCTTTATAAAGTAGATACGGTGACAGGCATCGTCATTTATTATAGTGCGTTCACATGCAGCGTAATGACATAGTCAAGGAAAAATTGATTATGCAGTAATGCAATTCACGGTGGCTTGGTGGCTTGGTTAGGGCGTTGGATACGAGACCGAAAGGTCCACGGTTCGATGCCTAGTCGATGCATTACCAAGTAACAACCTTGGGCAAGTTGTTCACACCTACCTGCCTGTGTAGGTGCAAGTGTCTAGTGGTTAGTGTCGACTCGTAACTTTCAGGTTGCATTTCGATTCTCACTGCCGTCATTTGCAAGCAACCTTGAGCAAGTTGCTAACCTACTATGTGCTCAGGCCAACTCAGCTTCTTACCCTTCGTGGGACGGGAAATAAGTAGTAGCTTACGGGCTAAGGGGTGAAGGCTTAGTGTGGCTGATTGGGGC
>Ga0209671_1006074_pt1 | contig 12324 bp, 8 predicted proteins | sample WorMetHERISLAND2_2_FD_187401 | JGI IMG/M metagenome (GOLD analysis project Ga0209671, IMG submission 187401) | Marine gutless worms symbiont microbial communities from Max Planck institute for Marine Microbiology, Germany - Olavius geniculatus... | ecosystem: Host-associated > Annelida >...
CACTTGCACAATCTGCTCACACGCATACGCCAGGTAGGTACCTTTTACTGATATACAGATAATAGAAAATTTTTGTCCAATATACTGAGGCTCAAAACTTCTTGAATGCCCATCGTTTTTGTTTGCAGTCGTAACTGACTCAAATGCTGTTATTTGCCGCTAGCGCAAATGCAGGCTATTGCATATTCACATATGCAAATGAGAAATTCAAAAGCGCATTTGTTAGGGCTTTCACAAAATCAGATGGCACGGGGCTCCACTTTGGTACACTTAGCTACAGACTGGAAAATGGTCATGCAACAGTGAGCCTGATTCTATGCTGTTTGCGCTAGCGCTCCAAATCGTTTGGGTTTAGAGCTATATGACGTCATAAATTACAACAACGTCATATCCGCAACCGACTCATTATAGTTTGTAAAGGATGTACGTTTCACTGATGTATAGATTGTAGAAAATATTATTGTCTAATATGTCGAGGCCGGAAACTTTTGGGATGGCCCTCGTAAACCTCTCACGCACTGGGCAATCACTTTATTGTGCAGCATCGTGGATTAAAATAGTAGGTGGGACAAGAAGTTGCAAATTTCCAACATAATTCCAACAGGAATGCTCAAAATTTCAATTTTCCGCCAAAATTTTTCCCAAAATGTGGGTTTTTCAGCCCCAAATTTTGCATGTTCAGACAAAAATTTTCCAACAAGATTTATAAAGATTTTCTGACAATTTTCCAACAACCAAAAATTCTTGACCCCCTCCTTGCCACGATGTCACTGTATAGAACAGCATCCTAACAGGCCGCTCCATCTGTCTGTCTCTCTGTGACATATGGGCTCCTAACTTGAAAACAATGGTCACCGTAAAATGAAAAATTGATGTGAATGCAGCAGGCGTAAGGATTTTCAGCCCAAAAAGATCAAAGTTTGCATTAGTGATAGAACTGCATAACTGTATGTGAACAGCAACATAAAACTGACAATCTTTTGCAATCATACAGACCTAAATATATCAGTGTTTACTCGAGGTAGTGGCACCATTAAGTGCAACTCTCAATGTAACATACGAGTCACTAGTATCACACAAGTGGGCATCTGACCACAGCCACCACTGGTCCACTGTTCTATAATCAGTCTTACCAATCAGACAGCAAAATATACTAAGATATCACTGTATGCATAGGTCTGTTAATTTCAATCTAATTATCAATTACAAAATCACATGAAGCATTTAGCAAGCAGATACTGAATGTAAAGGCAAAAAAATGGCGAAAGCCAAAAGTTGTATCCCACCTCTTCATCCAGACTTGTTGCTTCAAGGTCGATGCAGCGAAACCTAACTCGCCGGAATATCTCCTCCAGCGTCTCACACACACGACCATCAACAGTTTCACCTACAACACACAATTACACAATGTCTAACTTAACATCTTTAACACAAATAACTTATGAACTACAACCAATCAATCATGGTGTTGTTTAACTGTAATTCCATACATTAACAGAAAAGCATAAAAACAAAAAACTTTTGTTTCAGCAGAGCAGATCATAAGGTGCCGTACAATATCAAAATAATGAAAAATGTGCGTTATTCATTTCTTCTTCTAAGCCTAAATTGTAGTGCATGAAAAATAAGAATCTTCACAACAATACTGACAGAGCTCTCCACCAATAATTACTGTCAAAATTACTAGGCTGCTTGTTTTACTTTTGGTCAACTAACTACTGTATTTATTTTAGGTAATGCTTGATTCTCTAAAAGCTAACTCATGGAAATATGTTCAGTTATTATGAGCCAAATCCAAATGTCCTGTCATCCGACCAAGACTAAGCAATCAAAGGTAATTAATTATTGTTGAAATTCCAAGAATAAAAATTGCTACCACCAGTAGTGTGAATTATAAAAACCAAGATCGCCTAGCAGTAGTCTGAGTGCTACCTTGCTACACTGAACTGAAACTGAATATCTACGTTGAATAGAAAATATTTTTGAAGAAAGAGCCATCATTTCAGACAGGTGTACAACATATGCCAGAATGAACATGCTGTGTCATAACCAATTCTGGTACATTAGCAATGCAACAACATAATATACAGCAACCATATCAAACTTACCTTTAAGTGACAACAGCTCATTTCGTTCATCAAAGTTGGATATAGCCTAGACAAAAATATTCACAACTAAATCATAATATCATTCCAACAGGACGCTACAAGTACAACTGCAATGAAATTTTCAACAAATTACCAATGGCGCCCATACTCAACAGTGCTCTATCACAGCTCTGTGACACAGACACAGTTTAGTGTTCCCTAAGGGGGCAGTCCTCAACTCCGTTTCGAAAACCCTGAGCCAAAAGTGAGTGCACACAAAACTCTAGTTATATGAGTGAAAGGCCAAACCTCTCACAAATAATGCCGTTATCTGTTAGATTAGTACCAAATGATACAGCTTCACAACAGAGGCACATGGGACAGGTGTAAACAACCTGCACACTGCCCAGGGTTCTTACTGGACAGCGAACGAGCTGGGAGTCAAACCGGTGACCTTGCAATCACCAGTCTGACACATTACTATTAAGACTACCAGGACAAACCAACGAAACTTACACAGCTATACAGTGAACCACTGAGCTCAAGTGCCATTGATTGCTAAGTGTCAAACTCCACTAGACGAACGAACAGACAACATGCTGTACAACAAGTTAGCAACATGTTTAGAATTGTTGGCATCTCGTCCGTTGGTGGCAATACCAGCAACGGACGAGACACGAACAAGTTGTAGATGATGTACATTTTGTTTACACGAGTCATACTAGGTAAAATGGAAAAAGAAGAGGACTAGCATATTTTATTCTGGCATGTTTTTGTGTCATATTAAGTATTAGCGTGCTGCTTAGCTATGCTGCACAGAAACAAAAAAAACGCATCATTCGGTCTGGCTGCGTAACTGCCTCAAAGAACGCAACAGAAATGGAGCATATAACTACATACATACATCCTGTATTTACTATTTACCAGCTCACTTTTCGGCCCAAAGACATCACAATTTCTTGGTTTTCTACGTAGTGCAGAATTTAGTATTACACAGTTCTTGTCATTATAAAATACATTTATCACGTTTTTGATAGAAAATTGAAGCACTGTCATCTGCTTCTCGAGCTTACATGAATTGTGTCACCGATCACATGGTCAAACATGGTGGTATCAAACTCCAATACGCAAACATTGTTGGCAACATGTTGGCAACTCCGGCACTCACTGCCAGAGCCCAACATCTCGACATGTCAAGATGCTGGGACGTGGCAAAATGTTCGTCCGTTGGTGGTGAATTGTTGTACAACAAGTTGGCAACATATTGTAGAATTGTTGGCATCTCATCCATCGATAACGTTGTACAACATTTTGCACATTCATCCGTGTACTGGAGTTTGACACTAAACCTACCTCAAGCTGTTGGACAAGTTTATTCAAAGGTTTCACGCCCATCTGCTTGCAAGATTCTCGATATGCAGCCAACAGCTCCGGAGTAGAACACAGTGCCACTACAACATTATGGTAAACATTACAATTACCAATTAACCACTCTATCAGTATCAGTTCTTTGTAATAGATCAAGCATTTCCAATTGTCTGCAGGCAATGAAAACGGTAATAAATTTACTTTGCACTCTACACTTTTAAGACATCATTCTTTCTAACAAGATGAGCACAACTATCACACATACAAGCAAAATTTCTTTTGCCACTAGGGTCCTCAGTGCAGCTTTGACTGGTGGCAACAAGAAATTTGAGCTAATGCTCACGAGACGTGTGAGAGCCTAACTTATAGCAGTTCATTCTTGGAGTGTGCGTTGCAGCTGAAAATCGTAAAAAAAATCAATAAAAACCCCTTATTTTAGAAGTTCAGAGTCTTTCAAAGTCATTGATGCTGATACGACTGAAAAGCTCGTCACCAGTGCTTGTTGTGAATTGTGATTGAAATGTGTCTCGCAGCCCGAAATTGCCAAAAAATCCATAAAGACCCCTATTTTGGCATTCAAGGTCATCCAAGGTCACTGAATTCGGTGGCAATTGAGAGCCAGTATACGACTTGCTATCAGTGATTAATAGTAGCATAGGACCTATCGTGCACCTTTATTGAGATACAGCAATTTATTGGCTAAAAATCACAAATTTTTCCTACCCCCTCTCATTTAGCACCCTCGTTCGGGGTAACCCTCTTCGAATTTATGGAAAAACTTTATGGTTCCTGATACCAGAGTCTTCCAGGCAGCAGACAGTGAAAATTTGTTGATCCTAGCTTGCACCGTTTTCGACTGATCCACTAGTGTGACGGATGGACGAACAGACGGACAGAATTGCGACGGCTAAGACGCGCAGATAGCAGTAGCTGCTTTTGAGCGTAATAACTGACATGCACAGTTTTAATTTTACATACACCACAATTACTGAGATACTGTTCAATAAAAAAAATGCTAACTTAATATCACAAACCCATCCAGTCAGCCAGTCAGCCAGCCAGTCACCCAATCAGCTCAATTTAACAGCAATGAGACTCAGCTGTGCAAAAAAACATAAGAAATGCCATATATTTGTCGAATTGGTTTATACTGCAGATTAACATTCTTGACACAGCACTAGTGTCTACAGACAATTCACTGACATTTTGACTATGGCTCACCATAGCCAAAGGCCACTGTAGCCAACCTTGAATCTGTGGCAAATCGAGGGTGTCGACTTCCATTCCAAAATGCTGCCACAGTTAGGAATTGGATTAGAACTAGGGTTGGAGTGGGGTTGGGGTAAAATCAAGCTCAGTGTCAGAATTTTAGTTCAGCATTTAATAAGTACAAATTCGCTATCATCTAAAGCAAGTTCTTGGCAGCCTTTTGGAACAGTGGAATAGAACCAAATCAAGAGAGGAGAATGAGAAGACTGCATCCTCCTGGCCAGTCAGATGTAACAGAACTTTGGATTAAGGTGACAGATAGAAGGAAAGGGATCGTCTTTGGCAGAAACACAGACTTGTCTACAGCAACCCCTGCCAGCCCCATGCCCACGTCTAACCCAAACCAACCTTCTCGCCATGGTGCAGGAGGATCGTGATATCCCGTTACATGATCCTCGTGAAATCGAACCCGAAAGCCCTTCTTCTTTGCTTCAATATTAATTGCTTCTGCCAGTTCGAGCTTGACTGCTTCGTCCGATAATCCTCCACTGTTTTGCTGCACATCAGCCGTCAATACTTCATCAGCAGAACATGAAGTCACATGTTCAGCAGATTCTGCACCAGGCACTGGCACGTTGCTGACTACTATCAGAGAATCATCAACATCAGATTTAATCACATCTGACGAGTCTACAACTACATACGATGTGTCCATCACAGAGACTGATGACGACGATGTTGTTGTTTCATCACAACTGACACCTGCCGTTTCCAACTGCTCACTGTTCAATGACTGAATATCGGAGATAGTTTCTACGGGCTTATTACCGTGTTCGGGCACAGAGGAAGTAGTCTCCGAGGCATCATCATCGGGCAGTGCTGACGGATCACATTCATTAGACGAGGACGTATTGCCTACAGCACAATCAACGCCGCCGGCAGCAGTATCATCGCTGCAAGCGTCAAATGCGCCATGAGTAAAATTATGCCCCTCGTGAGCAGCAGCGCTGCTAGAAAACGTTTCTTCCGCTTGAGACTCGACAGCGTCTGACCGCGACGTGCAAGACAAGCTTGCAAGCGGTGAATCACAAACGTCTGAAAGTCGAGTAGAGTCGTCAGTGAAAGACGGCTGGCAGCTGTCCGCTGTAGTTACAGGCGCCACTCCCCCAGACCCACTGTCATCTGGCGGTGTCAACATTCTTCCGTTCCGCGACGTAGGTTGCTCTGGGTGGCAGGCGTCGCCGTCGTCAACATGCGATTCGTCGAACATCAAGCTGTTGCTGTTCGCAAGCTCGGACAATGCTTCATCGTCGTCCATGCCCAGTTCGCCTTCGATCGTCGCCAGAATATCGCCATCGTTGTGTTTCTGATCGCTGGCACATAGCCGCAACACATCAACCTCCATATTGCTCGCTCATCTGACATGTCAGTGCGCATGCGCGCGACCTTTGACCCGGCCAATGACGTGCGCGCACCGACCGACCGACCGTGTGCGACTGACCGAATACGTGTGAAACTGAAATGAAATCTTAACGCAAACGCATAAAATCACAAGAAGCTAGTTGGTGTGAGACAGTACTCATTCACGAGTGCTTTTACCCCGCTGGGTTTCTATCCCTAAATCTAAAAGACCGAACCATTCTGCTTCTCTTCAACGTCATTACACTGCTGCTGATCTACTGGTAAGTGGTAACCCAACCTGAGCAATGACATAAATCTGAATAGTGTCTACATTAATTTCAGTTTTCAGAACGTTCAATATAAGTTCACATTACATTATTTTGCCTCAACAAGTATTAAGCAAATCGTGTACCCGTACGTGACACAAATGGAATACCGGTAACTGCATGAACAACTGACTTTGACTGATACAATACGATATTTTGAGTTATTATACTCGTACATTACAATACTTTTATATCATATAATTTATTTAGGACATGAAAATTAATTCAGGTCCCACACAAAGATTTTCTAAGTAAGTAAGTAAGTAAGTAACTTTTGTTGCTGCGTTCTGAACTTCAGAGGCTATGTTGACATGAATTAAAGGTATTCTGATACGAAATACTACTAATACAAATATAATCAAAATCTATAAATAAGACATCATTATATAGAAGTATGCAATTTTAAACATTTTTGCTGCATAAATCCAAGTTATACCTAGGTTTACTGTGTTTGAACAGTAGCGTTTATAGTAGTTGACGTACAAGCCCTCCAGAGGCGCCACCTGGCGAATAAAAATTTTTCCCGCAGTAAACCCAGCAACGCGGTCGGGTAATTAAGTACGTAGGCCTACATGCAGTGGCGTATTTAGGGGGGGCACGGTGCGATGCCCCCCCTTTGGCCCGACCATGAAAATTTTTTACAGGCGACTTTATATGAAAAGGTGCATTTTTTGCCATTTTCCAGCAACAATTGCAAAATTCAACAATGTTTGATGGTCTTTTTTTCATACCGATACAATATAAAAATTATGCGATTAAAATCGCCATGTGAGATTGCATCTGATATGACGCTGTGATTTTCTGCGTTTCCAAATTTCAGAAAAAATGGGCGAATTTGCGGCTTCCATTGAACGTTCAAAAGCAAAAAGTGTTTCAGCTTTAGGGGGGGCTTTGCCCCCTGACCATGCAGGGGCTCTGCCCCTGGACTCCGCTATAGCTCGTGCTCTGCGCGCTCGCCATGCCCCCCCCTTGCGATATCCTAAATACGCCGCTGCCTACATGTAGCATGAAAAAAAGCAAGATAGTGACTTTGCTATTGTTCTTTTTAGTGGCTTCTATCCCCCAATCTGGAATTGAAATCGGGCGCAACTTCCCCAGTTTTCGGCTCAGGTTCCCCACAATTTCTGACTCAACTTTTCCCCCTCCATTTTTGGCTTTTCCCTTTTCGGGATCGGGAAAAGTTTTGTTAAGGGTGTAGCCTGAAAAATAGGGGAGTAAAAATAAAAGAAAAGCAGTTAAGGGGAAATAGAAAAATAGGGGAGAAGTAAAACATAGGGGGGAGTTTTTGTTAAGGGTGTAGTTTGCCCAATGAAAAATAGGGGAAAGTAAAAAATAGGGGGAGTTTTGATCTACAACCTTATCAAAACTCCCCCGCTATTTTTCACTGGGTGCAAGCTGCGCCCACCAGGTATGGATAGAAGCCACTGGTTCTATTGTACACTAATAGAACATAATTATGCTTTCTATGGTGTAAAGCAATGGGTGTCGATCAATCTGTTTGCAAGTAATATAACATTTTGTTGTTATTTTTTTATTGTACTAACTTGTAATTTGGAAATTTTCGTGTTGTAATTTTGTGCAAGGGGTTCTATATCTCCCCAAATCTATAATCAAAATCGGGCACAAGTTCCCCCTATCTTCCCCTCTTCCCGTCCACTTTTTTCCCACCCCTTCCTTATTTTTTATCCCCCTTTTCTTCACTATCTTTTCCTCCACTCTCCTCATTTTCTCTTCCCCTTCAGGTTCCATCCTCTCCTATCTTTCTTGGGGGCTCGACACCCTAAGTCAAGCTAGGGGTCTGTGGAGTGTGGAAGCACTCTAAGCTCCCCCAGTGGGTCTGAGCAGAGCCGGGCCACTAATTAAACAGTTTGTGGTGCATTTTGAGCTAAAAACAGTGCTTTTCGTGATATGCAATTGTGCGAACACATTTACACCATTAACAAACAAAAACCCCCAGCTAACACAAAGGGGAACGTGTGACAGCGGTGCATGTACGAAGGCCCACTGCGAACAAAATGTAAGATTACCCATCCCAGCAATTAACATTGGACACGATTTTCATTCAGTCATTCACATACGCCAGAAGGCACAACTAGTCTTGTGAGACTGCTGTCGTTTGAGCGTCCGAAAGCGCACATTTTGAAGTAATACTTAAGTTCGACGCAGGCCCGTCAAGAGAGTGGGGTAGGGGGTTAGCTACCCTGGGCCCTGCGACGTTTGGGGGCCCCACCGTCGGCCAGAAATATAAAATACGCCAGAATGTACCATTTTGAAAAAAAAAATTCAAAAATTTTCTTCCCAGAGGGGCCCCGTGAAAATGTTTAGGGTCCTGCGAGAATGTATCCCCAGGCCCCGCTGTGGCTCTCGATGGGCCTGGTTTGACGCTCCCTTGCAAAGAATTCCTTGAATGCAGGAAGGGGAGGGCTAAATTTAAACTAGTGAAAACTATGTTTAATGCTGAAAATTTCATATGCAGGTTGTCCTGATCTGTCTTGTTATTTCTGCGCAATTCGCTTATGAAGTGTGTGTCGCAGCCCAAAATTGCCAAAAAATCCATAAAACCCCCTATTTTGGTGGACTTCTAGGTCATCCTAGGTCACTGCTTTCGGTGCCAGTCAAAAGCCAGTATACGACTTCCTATTAGTGATTAATAGTAACCTAGGCCCTATCTCGCACCGTTTCCGAGATACAGCGACTTATTGGCTAAAAGTCGCAAATTTTCCTTACCCCCCTCTCATTTAGCATCCTCGCTACGGGTAATCCATGTAAAATTTATACAAAAGCTTTATGGATCCTAAAACTAGAATCTTCCAGGCAGCCAACTGTAAAGATTTGGAGATCCTAGCTTCCAGTGCTCTTAACTGATCCATATCCACCCGTGACCCGTGTGACAGACAGACGAACAGACAGAATTGGGATGGCTAAGATGCGCTACAGCAGTAGCTGCTGTTGCACGTAAAACCTGCCCCTCCTCTATTTTTTCACCAGACTCAAGCTTTGCCAACCAGGTGTGGGGATTCGGGATAGAAGTTTAGAACTTTATAGAAGCCCCTGATTTTCTGTTTATTGTCATTGGCTCTTGACCGTTGAGAAATAAAGGATTACTTAGTATATATACTAAAGGATTACTTACTTACTTTTTTACTTAATTTTGGGAGTGAGTTAAAGGGTCTGGCGACACTGGCAGTGAAACCTGCAGGAGTTAATGTAGACGGATATATTTCAGTATCAGGAGACGAGTATCTTAAAGCTATATCATACCACTCCAGATAATCAGTTATCATTATTGTTACTGTTATTACTTACTCTTACCGTTAATTTGCTATGAACAGTTTTTTTGGCTCTGGATGGTTGCAGCCAGGCCCGTCGTGAGCCACAGCGGGGCCCGAAAAACATTCTTGTGGGGCCCCCGAACATTTTCACAGGGCCCCTCTGGTGAGAAAATTTTTGAATTTTTCTTTTCAAAATGGAACATTCTGGCATATACTTTATATTTCTGGCCGACAGTGGGGCCCCCAAACGTCGTGGGGCCCGGGATAGCTTACCCCTACACCACCCTCTCGACGGGCCTGGTTGCAGTGGCTATAAGCAAAAGTAAGCTACAAAAATAAATACACTTTCTTAAACAGTAACTTAACAGCTAAATCTTCAATGGATAAATGTCACTGACAAAAGGTGACAATAACATTCTGCACAGGAGGCCTATGTGTTTCTACTGCTGCATTCCAAGTACCACAGAAGCATGATGTAGTGTTGACACTAAATTCTTTAAAATAGAATGCAAATCAACTATTATTTTACATGATATTTTCTTATATTTTCCAGAAATTTCACAAAACAAATGTTAGTAAAAACAGCTTTTGAAGTATGTTACTATAACTACAGATTGTTTCTTTTCATACATTTCCAGTTATACTCATATCTTCCTACTGAAATTTATAGGCCTATGGATATTTTATTGGGGACGCTGAAATCGCGAGACCTGACATCGTGAGACCATGTAGTTTAAGCACTAGATCAAACAGCGGTTGAACAGAGGGACTGAATAGTCCTTGACGGATTATTACTGCTGAGTAAAAATCAGAAAACTGTCCGTTGACAACTAAAATGACCGGCTGAGTAGGAATGCGAAAATGTTGGCTGTTGCGGCTAAAGTTGACTAAAAACCGTTGCCTCCAGTTTCTGCATGCGGTTAGTCATTCAGTCGGCACTCATACGGAATCTTTACAGCCGCGTGATGACAACAGCCGCAGCAGTGAGGACGAGGCCAGTCAGGCGCCCGTGCAAGCAGTGACGACTTCAACGGCGTCGGAATCGTCAGCTGCATCAACCTCTAATGACTGCTGCGAAGTGTGCCTCGTGGTGCCACGTGCTAGCTTCGCATTGGTGCCGTGCGGACATGCGCGCTTCTGTGAACCGTGTGCCATGCATGTGTCAGAAATGGCTGCGGGATGCCCTGTTTGCCGTACAGATATCACTATGGTAATTTGCATTTTTTCTTAGACTATGCCAACCCACCCTGGAGACTTTTCGTTTGAATATTGTTTCTTCTGTGGTGTTCTGACGTATTGGACGTATTACATTATCATGATAATGAAGCGTATATTGTTTGCTGTTTACTATTTCATTAAAAGACAATTACCTTATTATTTGTAGTACATTATTGTGAAATTAAAGTGTATCTCATGCTTTATTTACTCGAACATTGAAACAAGTCTCGCGATGTCCACCCCTGCGATCTGGTGCCGCGTTGTCAGGTCTCGCAATGTCCCTTGCTACATGGTCTCACGTTGTCCAGTCTCGTGATGTCAGTCCCCACAATTTTGATGGTCTCGCGATGTCAGGTCTCGCGTTTTCAGTCGCCCCATTTTATCCACAAAACTGAAGGAATCACTAGTATATATGGAAGTTCAATGCTAGACCATCACTGAAATCAAAGCAAACTGGCAGCTAATAATGTAATAAATATAAAATAAATGTACAAATTGACAAGTAATTCACAGGATATCTTCATCAGCCAAACATTGACTCGTGGAGGCTATCGATTTCAAACTGACGTTGCTTCGCTCTGGCCTGAAACACAGTCAGTGTGAATGTCTTGAAGCTACTAAGACATAACAGATTATTACAACTGATTATAGCTGTATTTGTTTAAGATTCCAAACAATTAAATAATCAAAAATTCCATAATTAATTACTTATTTACTTACTTATTTATTTATTAATTTAAACATTCTGTTGCACATAATGAAGTATACACTGATACAATAGCAGACATCAACATAACACTAAAGTGCAATGGGTAGCTAGAGGTTGGTGTTGAGGAGCTCACATTTACACAGTACCTGGAAAACAGACAATCTTACGATAATGTGTGGAAAATTTGTCTACCTTAACGCTCTGTTGCAGGGTCACAAACTGACTGCAACATTTGAGTCCTTGGGCCTTAGGTACCTGCACCCCCATCTCTCCCCCACGTACAGCCTGAAGGGAATTGAGTTGCCAAGTGACAGAGTGAACCCTCCGCGTAATGGAGAGGACCCACCCATAGGGAGGGAACTTTGCTGGTGATACCTAACAATAAAAATGTTACAGATCATCAGATTTTTTTGTGTAAGCTCAGCACACATCTTAAAAAAAACCAGAATCACCTGAGTGTGCTCGTTCTATATCATGTAACTACAGGGTGCGGCAGAAAAAGTGGACCCCTAAATTTTTTCGCTGTTTTCTCAGCAACCGTTTGGGATTTTAGTACGAAATTTTTTTACAGCTTTATTTACTGAAACCTTCTACATCGAACAGCCAAGTAAAATGTGATTCTGTTGAAAAACGACGAAGTTATAGATTTTTTAACATGACCGCCTACCGATTTTTCGGCATTCAAAAATGATCATGCTACAACACCAATTTCATAACATCGTTGAAACAACACA
>Ga0209671_1006077_pt1 | contig 12323 bp, 6 predicted proteins | sample WorMetHERISLAND2_2_FD_187401 | JGI IMG/M metagenome (GOLD analysis project Ga0209671, IMG submission 187401) | Marine gutless worms symbiont microbial communities from Max Planck institute for Marine Microbiology, Germany - Olavius geniculatus... | ecosystem: Host-associated > Annelida >...
GGCAGAACCTATGAGGTGGATCAATCCGTTTCTTTAACCGAGTTGTCGGGGAATAACCCAATTTTTCTAAGGGGAGGGGGGGGTAAGCATTTCCAAATTTTCGCCCATTTTTCATAAATCCCCCAAAGTTGATTTAGCTCACTAGCAACGACGGTTAGTGCGCAGATGTTGACCCACCATAAGTCGAGATTGTGCGTTCCGCCGTTTTTGAACTTCGGCCTACAAATTTCTGGGGTCTTGTAGCCCTACCCGAGGGCTTTCCAAAAGTGTCAGAATATGTGGACCAAAGTTCATCAGTTTCGAGAAAGTGGGGGTTTTCTGGTATTTTGCACTCATATTATGGTTTCGCTCGGAAATGCGCGTCCACTTGGAATGAACTCCGCTACTATTCGTCAAGTTTGACGAACTGTAGAAGGTCTATCAGTCCGAGAATTTGGGAGAACTATTTCAAGCTAAGTAATGGTGTCAGACTTTTGGACAAAATTTATCCTCTTATAGGTCTACCAATTAAACAGATTAGTCGCTATGAATGTGCAGAATTTTTTTTACAACATCTGCCAAAAAAGCATTAGAATATGGCTAGAAAACTAATATTTGGCCAGAGTCACATTTTAGGATAATGATTTATCACCGCGTTTCATCAACAGTCGCTAGGGGCCGTCCTCAGATGCCAACGACTATTTGGGCATTTTCAAAAGCGTTTGGCAGTAAATACTTTGGTTTGGTAATTTGACATTTCTTGGCATTATTGGCCGACCGTTAAAATCGAGTTGTGATGTGTTGTCTGTCTGTCGTCTGTCTGTCTGTCTGCAATGCATGTATTGCGGCTAAATGGTAGAGTAGAGTGATTCACATAGATACTGCCTTACCTTTCCTGGTAACATTTCCACAGTTAATCCCATCGCCTCCGGTATGACCAAAATGTCTGAGAATATGATAGCCGCATCCAATTCAAACCTTCGTAGAGGCTGCAAACACGTGAACATTCCACACTGAGCTATGCTGATGTGTACAGCGTCATCTACAATGTACACCTCACTACAAATGAGAAAACCTCAGACCTGTTTGTAATGAACCAAACCAAAGCACAACCTAAAATGTTTAAGATAGCAAGCCTGAACCCCGAAGTTATAATTACAAAAACCAGGCACAATAACTGTGAACTTAGAAATTAAGACATTTACATTCTGAAAATACAGCAAGATTGGCTATATATTTTCTTTGCAACATTTGGCATTTAGCATAAGACCACAGACTGTACTTTCTGTATATCTGTATATCTGCCATATTTTTAGCTAATATAATGGTCAAGAATTCAATTTATGGCTTATGCTGGAACAAAACTCCTTACAAACATCATGCCCTACAGATTATACAAATGGTGCCAAAACAGCAAATAATCAATAAATTAGCAGGAAAGCATTTCATCTGCTGTGTAGAAAGGTCTGCAAGACACATAACCTGCATAAAATAAACTTAAATGCATGCTAGCCAACTGGTGCCAGTACTTTTAAAAATGCAAAAATGCAAAAATAAACAACTGAATAAGTTGTTTGAAATCACCTGTAGTGTAACTTCACAAGCTAACTCGGGAGTCCGACAAATTTCAAAAAATTCATGTCGACTTCGCATCTCCTGAAATTCTGAGCATATTACAAAAAGCAGCTAATCAAAATAAAACTCTAGCTAGCAGTATCTGCAAATGGCTAAAAATTATTTGTATATATTTAGGAGTAGAATTACAAAGCCACTGAACAATCAATGCGAGATCCGTATTGTACATCATTCCAATCGATCAATCGACAGGCCCTTGGAGAGGTGAGGGTAGGAGAAGGGATAAATTACCCTGGACCCTGCGACATTTGGGGGCCTCGCTGTCACTCAAAAACATAAAGTACACCAGAATGTGCCATATTAAAAAGCGAAATTCAAACGTTTTCTCCTCAGATGGGCGCCACAAGAATGTTGTCCCCAGGCCCCGCCCCGTGGTGGCTCTCGACACCTCTGCTGATTTACGAACATACCGAACGACCAACAAATCAACTTATTTACATAGTGCCAATAGTCAAAAGCTGAATCTGAAATGCATTACTTAAATATCACACACTATGTTGCTAAAATGAGTTGTTAATGATTGCTATCCCAGCATCCCGAAACCTAGCCATTTTAGCCAATCCTGTGACCCGAGTTTGGCAGCATCCGAATCTCAGCATTTCAAGATTACAAAAAATTTACCAAAACAGTACTTTTTTGAGTGTTAGACGATAAAATACGAAGTTCAGCTGTCTCATGAAAATTTTAATTATTCATATGCACAAAAGTGGTTGCTGTTTAGACCTAATGTAAGTTGCATTTTGGCAGTCAGAGTCACTCGCTGTGGTTTGATATACCTACCAGTAGGAGCCTGCTGCATCACACACATGAAATAGGGGCCTAAGTATAGAAGGGCTACCATGGTGATGCTAAATAACAATCAATCTATAAGCCTTATCCCAAAATGGGATCCCGGAATTAGGAATTTCCTAATCTTGGATCCTGGGAGAGAGAGAAATCAATCCCAGGATTGCAATCACTAGTTGTTGCTATACACGGAGAAACAGGCTACATAATTATGTAACTTGCTGGATCAATACATTACCAGGCAGGTAACGGCCAGCTTGTCTCATGACCCATACTGGAACACGTTCTGTACGTTCACCACGGGCAGCACGTAATATCAAATCATTCCGCAGCGACGGAAAAGACTGAAACATTCAACCATATTAACACAACTCACCAAGGCTGCTAATATCAATGGCACTATCGTTTTATTGTTGCCACCATTCTCGACTACCGCATTTGAACATGGCATATGTTTGGACACTGACAATGCTGTACAAATTTATGATATAATACTTAAATACTGGCTCATTCTCCATGCCAATCAAGTTGAAACATTCGAAAGGCTTACGTCTGTTGCAGTATCTACCATTATTTACATCCAAACTACTTATATGTCTTCTAAAAGCGCGTCATTGCTTGCGAATAACCTATGACCTGTCAATATGTGCGATGGGCGTAGTCGGGGGCGTGGCACTTTCGTTTTCTTTTTCATTGGAGATGGGTCAAATTAAAATGTTTTCGCGAAATTACGGTATACCCTTTGAGTTGATCTCAACTACCAGTAAGCACAGATAACCCCTAAAATGACTGTTGAGGTTGTTGGTATTGGTGCACTTGTTTTGTTGCGATGAATCTGTGAACGAGAAAAGCGTTTCCAGTGAAAAGGTTACAGTAAGAATGAATGTGCATGAATATGGGAGAAAGTATCGAGTCGAAGCTTGCGATAGGGCTATGGATAGTAGGCCTTTGTTACACTGTGTCTAAAAGCGTCATTTTACCATGTCCATATCTGCGATACAACCGATTTGCAAAATTTTTTCATTGTGACATTTTGTGGACAATGTTTTGCACAGAGTGTGAAAATAGAAACAAGAAAGCCCAGCTGTCGCTAAGGAAGATATGCTCTTAAAATCTGAAGTATGCCACTTCCTATTGGTGATTAACCCTCCGATGCCCAGGGGGTAGAATTACCTCCAGGTCGCTTTTATTCGCGTAACCGAAAATGCTTTTATGACTTCCTGAATGTTCCCGCTACGTAGTCTAAGATATATGTATTTTTTCTTTTGTCACATGTCACATCTATTTTCGGTTGCACAGTGGCTTCTATCCCTATACCTGGTGGGCGCAGCTTGCGCACAGTGAAAAATAGGGGGAGGGAGTTTTTTTGACGGTGTAAATCAAAAATAGGGGGAAAGTTTTGATAAGGTTACAGATCAAAACTCCCCCCCTCTTATTTTCACTGGGCAAACTGCACCCTTAACAAAACTTCCCCCATTTTTACTTTCCCCCTATTTTTCAATCTGCACTCTTAACAAAACCCCCTATTTTTACTTTCCTCTATTTTCACTGGGCAAACATTACTAGACCCTTAAGAAAACGTCCACCTTATTTTTTACTTCCCCTCTATTTTTCAATCTGCATCTTTAACAAAACTTCCCCGCTATTTCACTTTGCAAACTACACCCTTAACAAAACTTCCCCTAATTTAGTTGTGTTTTGCTTTTTTGCGCCAGTATGACAGTGCAGAGACGTAGTCGTTGAGTCGCCGCACTGCAGTGCTGCCCGTGCTCATACCACGCGACAATTTGGCAAGTTGTTTCACAGAGAACATGCACACCGCACGGCAGTATTAACTGCTATCACCAGAATAGCTATCACCTCAAAATGCAGTTCACAAACCATTTGTCGGCCGGGCTCCGCCCGGATTTGCTAGGGAGCTTACAGAACTTGGCCGGCTAGACCCTCTAGCGGGCTGTGGGGCCCCTCGGGAAAAGGAAGAAGAAGGAACAAGAATGGGAAAATGGAACGTGGAGGAAAAAGGGGATAAAGCATAGGGAATTGGAGTACAGAGACAGAGGAAGGAAAAAGGAGCGGATATGGCCATGGAGGGGAGGCAGGAAAGGAACGGAATCCGAAGAGGAGGGGGTTGAGCACGAAAGTGGGGGGATTGAGCACAAAAGTGGGGGGGACTTGCGCCCGATTTTGACTTCAAATTTGGCGGGATAGAAGCCACTGCGGTTGCATACCAACTTCTGGCGAAATTGTTAGCACTATCGAAAAGCCTGACTGCAAATATATTAGTATACTGTACACTGGGCCGGGTAAACCATCTCGGTATGTAACCAACCTCCTAAGTCAACTCAGTTTCCCATCTCTCTGGGGTACGTAAATCGAGTACCGGATTATATAGGCCCTAGGGAGTGAGTGAGTGAGTAGGGTTTAACGTCCCACCCGACATGAGGTCATTTCAAGGACGGCCTTTTCAGGCAGAATGCACATAAACACAATACTAAAATGGTAAGTTTAAACTTTACAATAAACAGAAAGTTTCACCTTTACAGAAACACAAAACACCTAAAATCTAAACCTAAAATTGTAAGAACTACATTATACGCGTGCATATGTAATTAACATAATGGTAGTTCTAATAATCTTCCCTGTTATCCTTCAGACAGACATCAATGTGATAATGCTGTCTATTGGGAGTTGGGTCTATAGGCTGTATAGCTGGGGTTAAGATGGGGCACGTTCACGTGTGTCGAATGGCAAGTAACACTCTGTGATCCCATATGGCAGGTGACGCTCCGTAGCTTGAAATGGGCTTCCCATAGAGTATACCACCATCATTAACCCTTAACATTTTTAACCTGTTGAAATTTTTCTCGTAGGTGCCAAAAAACTCGAGATATACGAGAGGGTAATTTTAACCCCTCCCCGGTGAGCATTAGAAGGTGTAAGAAAACCCTCGGCAACGGAAGTTTAATAACTTATGCAAGCAAAGCAATAGCTGCTTTCTATGGCCGAAGTATGCCGCACATTTTGGGTGCGTGAAAGCCGTTGGGCAGATAACTCATGGACACAGCAACAATGGTTAAAATTTCAGGTACAAATAATGATTCAAATGTGCGAAGTGTTACTGTGATCTCAAATTTCAGAAGTCCTCAAACAAAACTAGACTGTCCACCTATGCTCGAGGCAAATCTCTCATTGCTGCTAGGAGACAACAGGATAATCACAAGAAGCCCAGCTGTCGCTAGGATAGCCGACCGTACTGGTTGTAAGTGACCTTCAAGGTCATCCAAGGTCGATGATTTTTTATGCCATTTGAAACCCAATATGCTACTTCCTAATTGTGATAAATAGCAACTTTGGCCCTATATCTCAACGTTTCTGAGATATGGCCAGTTTTCCATTGAATTTCCTACCCACACCCTTCATTCAACCTCCCGTTTGAAAACGTTCCACTTGCACCAGATCGCTGAAATTTTGCATGCCTAGGTTAAAAGAACAGGGCTAATTACCCCTGTAAAAAGTTTTCCTCCATGATCCAACGCTTAGCCACAACATATCCGTTACGGACGACAAACAAACGACAACCGTACCAATAGCTGGACCGTTACTTAAGTACAGTCTGCTAAAAATAAAAAAAAGATAGGCCTACATAACTCACAAATTCGTATACTGTATACTTTTGCCACCTACGATAATACAAATAATAATCATAATATGATAGCATAACTAACAAGCTAAAAAAGACAGCATGTTACACGTAGTAATGTGAAGAAAACATCATCAAATGTTACAACGTAATTACGTAAGCCTATTGATGTCATTCACAGATTAACAATATTGATAAAAAGGTAGGCCTAAATACTTTACGGATCCTTTATGGACACTGCTCTGTTCAATGTTCTGTACAATGTTCAATGTACAGTGTACAACAAGAAATAAACAAAATTCCAAAAAAATCAAAATTTATAGACCTTCATGCAGCCATATGATATTATAAGTTAAAAAATCACAGCGAACCACAGAAATAAAAAATTTTAAAACACAAAATAAAATACATACAACACACATACACAGCACATAGGTGTGTGGAACTCATGGAGATGGTATGTTACACAAAATAAAAAAATACAAAACTACACAGAACATTGAACAGAGCAGTGTCCATAAAGGATCCGTAAAGTATTTTCCGAAATTCGAAAAGGGTCACCCTAATCGAAGGCGCTAAATGAGAGAGGGCACAAAAATTGGCCATTTTGGCCAATAAGTCACCGTATCTCAGAAATGGTGCGAGATACAGCCTAGGTTACTATTAATCACTAATAGGAAGTCCCATACGCCTTTTCGATTGACACCAAGCTTAACGACCTTTAACCACCCTGAACCCCCAAAATAGGGTTTTTAGTGACTTTTTTTTTGCAATTTTCGACTGCAACATACATTTCATGAGTAAATTGCACCAAAATGGCTTGAGATAGACCAAGAAAACCTGCACATAAAATTTTCAGCATTAAACGTAGATTTTAGCAGTTCAAGTCCCGACCCCCTAGGTTCAAGGAGGCCTCTGCACGTGGGCGTCAAAGAGGGGTACTCCCAAAAAGTCGTTATTTTACCGCCGTTGGCTCGTATAGCGCTTGCAAATAGACATACACTTGTTGCTTACCATAATAGTAACTGCTCACAAGCTTTTAATGGTTCAACGTTAATGATCTTGAACTATCTTGAACCCGCATAATAGGGGGTTTTAGTGATTTTTCTGCAATTTTCAACTGCAGCACACGATTAACAGTGAATTCCAACTAAATGGATGGAGATAAACAGGACAACCTGTGAACAAGAATTGCTATAGGCTGTCGTGCGTCTCATGAGCTTTGCTCAAATTACTTGTGTGGTTTACTTATAGCTCTCCACCAACTGCCACACGACAAAACTTGTTGCACAGCTAGTCACAACAATAATTGCAGGACAGTCCACCCCTCACTAAGCTGATCACATGGCATCAACCATCTTAAGAAATCACTCCCAAAGATGGCAAAACCATAAGCTTTGGTCGCATATCAAAACCTGAACTATCTTTAGTGACTACTACAAATAAAGACAACAATAAATACATAAAATATACAACATGCTAATGCATACATAGTTCACGCAGTTACAACTTACAAGGTTTGACTTTGCAGTCACAAATGTCAAACCAGTACATTGGGTAAATCAAAAATATAAAATAAAACATCAAAGCCACTAAGACCATAGAACACACTGCAAAATGCACGTAACATTGCTGAAGTGCGCAGCAAAAGACACAATTTTGAGAACAAGAATTCTAAAATTTTGAAGAATGGAGTCCAGTTCACTCCCCACTCTCGAGACCCTTCCTGCGGTGGGAGGCAAGTTTCTGAGCACTACCCATTGTTAGGTCTGTGTCTTATTAGCGTGACAGTGTTTACGCCGATGTGAACAGAGTCCACCGGACTGAGTAAATCTTTGCCCGCAGTCACTACAAGAGTAAGGCTGATCTCCCGTGTGAGTCAACTTATGTCTCTGCATTGAACTGGACTGGTTGAACCGCATTCCACACTCCGAACACTCATACGGCTGCTCTCCACTGTGAATCAATGCATGCCGTTTCAAACCAGCTCTCTGTCGGAACGCTTTTCCACATGTAAGGCATATTTGCTTCCCGGACGTGTGCATTAGTCGGTGTGTGGATAACGCACTGGGATACTTAAAAGCTCTGTCACACGTTTCACAGCAATACGGTTTGTCCGCACAGTGCACACGCATGTGAATATTCAGATTGGTTGTCTGAGAAAATTTCTTTCCGCAAACATTGCAAATGTAATTTTTCTCTTTCGTGTGGGTAAGCAAGTGTGTCTTCAGGTGGGTAAGGGTACGAAACCGACCTCCACAGTCCTGGCATGTATACGGCCGTTCATCTGTATGTGTTAACATGTGCCACCTCAGGTAACGAGCTGCGCGAAATCCCTTTTTGCACACACAGCAGAAGTGGTCATAACTGGCAGCAGAGTGAACATTCATCATATGTTTCTTTAATGACCGAAATCTTCCTCCACACAGATTACACTGTTGCAAATTGCCCGTGTGGCTAAGCTCATGCGGCTTTAACAGTGATTTCAAACGAAATTTCTTGTCACAGAATCTGCAACTGAATGGTTTTTCACCTGTGTGAATCATCATGTGCCTCTCAAGGCGAGAGTGATATACAAACTTTGCACCACACACTGTGCAGTGATGCTTTCCGCTGCTCTGAGTCCTGTAGGACATTTCCGGTATCCTACCAGACACGATTTCACGATCATCAGTTCTGAATGGACCTCGATCGCTACTAGGTACAACCATGTCAAGTTTGCTTGCAACAGCAGCATGCTTGCCTAGCTTATTAGTGTTATTAGTCGCATCACTTACGTCAATGACAGCATTTTCCTTACTCACATTTCTAACTCTGTCAGGATGCCTAATAGTTTGTCCATTGAAGTGATAGTTGTCCAAGTCGACGGCAAGTTCGTTCAAGTCTTCACTCTGAATACTCAATTCATTCTTCAGAGTAATACTTTGTGATATTTCAGCACTGTGTCTAAATATACTCTGCTGCAGACTGAAAGCTTGTGTTACATCTTTTTCACTGTTTTGACTGAATTCATTAAAAAGCTGGATAAACTCCTCTTCATCTTCCTCTTTAAAGCAGCTCTCGGCTAAACACAGACAATTACCATCAATGCAAAAACAAACTTGCTAACACAAAGTTCTGATAAATACTATAAAATGCTGAGATTGCAATAAAAACTAACGTAACTCAATGACCTGTACTACAGACAAAATTATAGCATCTTTTGCAGCCATCAACAAAAATATAAAGACATTCTAACTGTGATAGAATGCTATGACAAAAACCACAGCAAACCTAATGTAATTGCAATTACTGATGCTAATGATCCATATCAAACAAGTTTTACAGCACAGACATACTACGGGCATTAGTAATGAGCACCTTTATTCACCAATAGCAGATACAATGCAATACAAAAACACATATAATATACCAGAATGGCTGGCTAAAAGATAAAATAATGTAAAACGCGAAAAAATGACAGACAAACAGACAGAAAATGTACAAATAAAAACAGAGTACTCTGAATGAAAGTGCCCAATAAAGCAAATTCAAGTATGAGATAATTCACAGTAAATACAAAGCACAGCAATCAACAATTTGAAGTGTTTAACTAGACAAAAACTCACCTTCACCTTCACAGTCTGACACCCATTCTGAAAGCCTACAACACAGTTTGTTTGTTCACTTGCAAGTAGCACAATAGCCTACGAAACTGTACTAGCAAGAGTGCTGCTTGCTGTTGTTCATTCTTAATACACTGCATTATGATTGCAGTTTAAGCCAAACGTCTGGTGTGCAGTAGAACTTCTGTAAGCAGTCAATAATAATCATACATCACAACTAAGAATAGTCACTATTTTTTGTTACAATGTCATCAAATGTTGTCTAATTTTAAACACTCATTCATTGACTCAGCAACCATTTGCCGATCAGTGATTATCAGAGATTACACAATGTGTCAAAATACCAAGCTATGTCGTCAATCAATGACATCAAAAACTAGCATATGCTACATACTGCCAGTAATAGTTTTTGGAATGTTTTGCAAAGTTACTGTGAGTGAGTAAGTAATTTCTTAATGGCACATCAGCACAAAATAGACCACTCAGTGCCATACATGACAAAAAGTATATCACATTTATGTGTTAAAAGAAAAGATAAACACTTGGTAAGATCAAGGCCTTTAAGCTACTATAAAAACAGCATTATATACAATAATAAGAGTTTGTATCTTCAGCAAAAAGCAATGACGTTTCAGAATTAAACATTGTCAGAAAGTTCTTGGAGTGTATCAACTCAACATATCTGTGACATGCTGCACCGAAAGAAGAGCAGCCATCGAGAATGTGCCAATATGCTACATTGGTCAAATGCAGGTCATAGAGATGGAATGAGAGTGGTGACAACATACTGTGCATCAGTGAGTTTCTTCATCTCTACTACAGGCTGCAGATGTGGCTCATTGTAAGCTGATTCAACAACGTGAAGATTCTCAGCCTGATAATTTCCAACTGTCTGCTGTTCTTGCCATTCACTGCCTTCAGCCTGCAACAAAAATCAATGCACTATCACTGATCACATACAATACAGCCCAGCCATACACCAATTTCAGGTTCTGTGTGGTGGGGCAAAATGCTCCACAGCTATTTCTCACAAAATCAGACACTTTAGCAACAGTCAGCACTCAGCAAAAAAGCCAAACAGTTGGCACAGCAGCATTCATTGACAAACGGCACGTATGTGTCTTTACATTCTGACAGCAGATATATTTCAAGCACTGGTTTCAAGCACAGAAAATAAACATAAATTCAGTAGGTACAAGATATAAAATGATGATTCACACAAAACACAACATACTGGTTCTTGCTTGATGTCAGTGAGCTCAACTTCAAACATTTTCTTCAGCAAAATGTCACAAGTTCAATTTCAGGTTTGTATTTTCTCTGTAAACAGCACAAAAGCAAAATAAAACAGCTGATTATTGCACAGTAATACAACTATTGTAACAGTGATTGAAATATATCCAACACAACACAACAATTATTCTGCAACATGTCAAGCCATCATTAAGTTAAAGATACAACAAAACAATTTGACCCTGCCCAGATCCCCCCTCCCCCGTTTTGTGGCAAAGGTAGTAACTTTGATAGTAAGTGTGCATAACTGTGTAATGGTCATTGATCTGCAAACCTTCATTACCTGACTCTAACCCTAACCCTGATTTTAACCTTAACCCTATACCTAACCCTAACGTTAGCCCTGACATTTGTCCTAGCATCTAATTTGTGGTAATGTGCTGCCAATGTGGTCAGTACGATGTTTCGTCACACTGATAAAAATGTGCGCTAAATGGCATGCAAGTGTGCGGATGGCACTAAATACGGAAAACAACCGAAAACAACCAACTTGTTTTCAGTACCAGAAACCTTAACTCTAACCTAAACCCTAAACCTTAACCGAAAACAAGCTGTTTGTTTGCGGTAATTTTAGGTAATTTTAGGTATTTAGTGCTACCAAAATGCACAAGTTGTGTCGAATTATTTTTTCACCAGTGAGCACAAAAAACGGTGGATCGGTTAGTTTGTTCACACTGTTTCTGCATTCATCACTCTAGCCAAATATCATATCAATATCGTATTGAAATTGAAATCCTGATATCAAGTCATCACTAATGCGAACTATGAAGGAGTCAAACTGTTACTGCCGCGACCTAGCGACTACGCTATATGTGGGTTCTCATCATCATCATTATCGGTGGTACTGGACGCAGGCCGTTCAGATAGGAGATATACATTCATAAATATATACATTATTGTCAATTATTCTTCTCCTGGTACCGTCGTACCAGGTAAATAACGGCGGAATAGGAAAAGCTCGTATTCATTTATAAACGAACAAAAGTAGACTTCTTTAAAAATTTAATATTAGTAGTGATGGTCGATAACAGTATTATTATTATATCGCAAAATATATCTCGCGGTATTCGCGTTATTGTGCGAATTTGTGGCTGGTGTTTTCGGTGTGGTTGCCTGTTTTTCAGCACAAAAAAGCCAACTGTTAATGTTTTGTTAATTGCGGCAAATTTTCCAATAATATAATTTATAACACAAAATTGTCATTCATACCGGTAGGCCTACTAAATTCCAGGATTATCGAGTCCGAAGTCGAAATTCTAGAATTAATAATCTGACTTGTAAAGCGCCAGTATGTGCTAAAAAGACTTCAGTGGCGCTGGCGGACAGAACTAGTCGCTGAGGTTAAATGTCTGACGGAAAATGTGTGTCTTCAACCTGGATTTAAA
>Ga0209671_1006078_pt1 | contig 12319 bp, 7 predicted proteins | sample WorMetHERISLAND2_2_FD_187401 | JGI IMG/M metagenome (GOLD analysis project Ga0209671, IMG submission 187401) | Marine gutless worms symbiont microbial communities from Max Planck institute for Marine Microbiology, Germany - Olavius geniculatus... | ecosystem: Host-associated > Annelida >...
GACCCCATACAGTCTGACAGGTTGTTACATTCATGATAAGCAATGATGATGAATTGATGATTATACTGTGACGGTTTGGCTTAGTTGGTAATGTTGTTGATTGTGTCAACAAAGTTAATTAATGCCAGACCCAGTTAGTGTTTGGATGGTTGATCGCCTGCAGGCGGGTTAACCAATAACCATCTCGGTATGTAGCCAGCCATCCAGCCCAACTCAGCCTGGCCATCCCTCTGGATGAGCACCATGCATACTGTGCTATCCACGGTCTCATGGTGTGAAATGGTGTCTGGCTGAGGGGCAAGGAAATGGAGATCAGCATGAGTGCACCATCTTATCAGCATGTGAAAGACTATATTTTATGTTACATTTACAATGATGTGAGTGGTTTCATGGTTTTTCTGAAATTATTTTAAAACCATTTTTGGCTCGCGTTGAGAAATTTTTTTCTCTATTTCTAGTTTGCAATGTAGGCAAATCTGCGTTAGTCTTGAACTACCCGGGTGCTACTGATATTGCTGTCGTTGGTACGTAGACGAGTGATGATTCTACTGGAAGTAACGGTGATTGCAACCGGCGGTGAGGTGCAGGGTCGTATTGGTGCCCCGCAGCCTCTGCGTGGTAGCCACAATGCTGACCGCAGTGGCCCGTCATCCAATCAAATGGCAACGACGAACACCGAAACTCCCATGGAAGTTAACTCCACGGGTACGTCTACAAAACCTGGTGCTGTCTAATGCCGTATCGATATGAATATGCTTTTTAGTATCAGTCACTTAGTAGTCTGTGCCAATTATTTTATGCAGTTTACTGCTGAATTTTACTTATTTATGTTTTAGTTTCTAATATTTATATCTATATTTTACATAGTACAGTGAACGTGGGGCAACTGTTTTGACTGTATACACCACTGACGGTGATGTGTGTGAACTGTGAAGCTGTTGTGTGGTCTGCCGTCTGCGTGCAACAGACCCAGTAAGCAGCAGTACTGACGGTGCCAACAACAGCGAGACTACAACCAAGACATTCTACGGTTCATCATCAACAGCACAGCAGCCGCCACGTCCCCAGGTCAACAACGTTCGCGTCTACAACGGAGGGGCTCCTGTGGGCTTTGTGGACACGCCATCCAACATCCATCCCATCTCCAGCCTCACTCCTTATCAGAACAGGTTTCTTCATCATGGTTACTTGCTTAATAACCACTTAAGCTTTAACGTTGTTATTGGCTGTGACTTAACTGTTAGTTGGTATCATGTACTCTGTGCGTATGTTGTAAATTATGCATCCATGGTCTATTATATAATGTAATGCAGTGACTGTAAATTTTAGATATATGATATGTGTAACTATCAACATAGTCTAAGGTGTATGATGCAAACTTGTAACGAGGTTAATAATACTGGGTGGCGCTAAAAGTTCCGAACTTTGCATAACTATAACGGCGTGTATACTTTACGGAGATAAATTTCCTTTTGTACGTTTGTAGACCAATGTGTACTCTTGCTTATAAATTTCAGTGACCTCATTTATGACACTACTGGATGGTGTTTAATGAGGTAAGGAGAGTTAAAAATCCAATTATGTAAGGAGAGCGTTTCATCACATCGCATCAAAGGAACTGAAAATTTTTTTTCGACACAACACGCTCAATATGTCAGCTCACAGGAATGGAAACCACATTCAACAGATTTGAATTTACTACATTACTCAGTTTGTGAAGGAAGGCGTGAGTCGTATGCGAACCTCAAAGATCTTAAAAAGGTTATCACAGATAAATGTCAAGACGTCGACATCAGACAGCCAAAATCAGAAAAGCTGTAGAGCAGTGGGGAAAAACGTCTAGCATCAGTGGCAAAGGAGAATAAAGGACCGATTCAGCACTTTCTGCTGATCAGTTACTGATGATTCAGTCTACTGTGACGTTTTGGCATAGCCTGCGTACGAGCAGCAACGCAAATGATGAACTGCTTGCAAAAATTGCTTCATGGCGTGTAACACTATAAAAAAGCTTTTGTGTTGATTCACTTTGACCATTCGGCCAAATAACACGTGCAAATGTTCGAGACGTTTTTTGCACCACCCGGTATACTGTTAAATGAAGCGGTATACTGGACCATGTTGAAATGTGCTTGATCGACACCGTCCAACGGTGACAGTCGGTAAGTTTTGCCTGAATGTACGCAGACCCGAGCCGTGTTTTGGTCATCATGCTTGCTTGAGTGGAGTGAGATTGTGGTATTTTATAACACTCCAGACAATGCCGTGACAGATAGGCAACAAAAGTAGTCATGAAATGCTATGATAAAGAGTGGCTTAGTGATATAACTATAACAGTAGCGTAGGTTGGTGGTCACAGGTTCAACTACTGGTCATGTCGCTGTCAAGTCATTACTACCTGGATGGGTAACAGTACATCACTAGCCATTCAGCCGTTATTAGCCATTCAGTGCCATAAATGACTAAAAGCATTTAGGTCCCGTTTTTCTATGCACATTTGATAGCCGATCAAATTGATCTTAAACTTGATCAGAGATCATTCATCTCAGTGACCGTTTTTCCGTCCCCAATTAGCGACTAATCGTCCATCAAATCTCCCATCAAGTTGATGGCCGAATATTGGTGGATCATGTCAGATAATTGACGATTAAACATGGCGATCTGCAGTTCATTGCTTATTCGCACTAGAAACGTCGCTTCACTTCGCCGGTCAGAACGGCAATTCACGCATTAAAATAAAGTTCTAGGCATGGCGATCAGTCACTGCTGATCAATTTATACTGTTTATAGTGTTTTGTGAAGAAATGAAATGGATAGACGTTCCCGTATTGATTTACGAACGTATTTTTGACAGCAGACGATATCATTGATATAGTTGCTATGACGACATTTACTGGCAGTGGCTACGCCATACACTCGCAGTGCATGCTGGGTAATTTAGCACAACACTGCAAATCGAGGTCATTGTCAGCCACTCAGATTGGCATAAAGTAGGCTCATTTGATGGTGAATCAATGAATAGTGGATGTATGGAAAAAACGAAACACAGTTGATCGACGATCAATTCAGAACATCAAGTTGATCTGAGATCAGTAAATCGAAGATGAAATTTAGGCACTAAGTGATGTTTCACATTTGCACTGAAACAGATGCAGTATTTCAAAATATGCTTAAGAGAAAAATGGCAAACTTAACGTTCTGGTAGATTCTGTCGTTTTTGGAAGATAGGAATTTGTGAGCAATGTCTGTGTGTGCTTGTGCCGACAGGTGGACTATCCGAGGCCGAGTGACTCAGAAGTCCAACATCCGTACATGGAGCAACTCACGTGGTGAGGGCAAACTGTTCAGCATCAATCTCATGGACGAGTCGGCTGAGATCCGTGCTACAGCATTCAACCAGGAGGTCGACAAGTTCTACAATCTCATCGACGTCAACAAGGTCAGGTCATAGGTCACAGCCAGTGGTGTGCTTCTGTGTCAGGTCATGGTTATTCAGTGAAGTGTTTGAATTCTGAATTTGGGGGTCCAAGAACTCGATGTAGTGTTATGGTCTTTGTTACTTATTTGGGCTCAAAACTTGATCCAAAATTGCAAGAATACACTTGTCAATAATTGGTATGTAGTCCATAGTCCATTTTGTGTATTACGTAACATATATTACACACACCAGAAAGCAAATGTCTGTATACAATGTGTACTTACCCAGATGTGTGTTTTATCACATTTTTTGGTTTGGGGATTTGGTATTGGTCATCGGTTCTGTGGGGCCTTGGAACCTGAATACCATTGCATTCCACCTCATAAACCACCGTATGCGCTACGCTGAATTACATGTTACTAACTAACAGCACCGCATTGCCAAAAAAGCAGTGAATTTGAAATAGTGTCAAAATCCACCCACATATTGTTTTATAGGGTTGCTTTTTAGTATTGGCACAGTTTTGTCACCTGTCTGCCAGCTTTCGTAATTTCGTAAAACTTATGCTGCTACAGATGAGCGTCATTGGGTGGATTGCGCGGTGTGTTTGTTGTGACAGGTGTACTACCTGCGTAAGGCGACGCTGAAGACAGCCGACAAGCGCTACTCGCCGCTGAACAATGACTATGAAATGACATTCTCCTCAGAAACAGAAGTCTCGCTCTGTGATGAAGATGACAGTTCACTTCCAAGCATTCCGGCTGTCACGTTCAACTTTGTTCCGATCAGTCAGCTAGAGAAACACCAACCCAACAGCACTGTTGGTCTGTTATCATCCGATTATTTACAGATACTCTGAATTAGTTTCATCGTTAACTGTGGACAGTGATACACAAATGTTGGCCTGCACGCCCCATTCGACCCACGAACGGTTGTTATCCGGATGGTGATACAGCTGTCAAGAAACTCTAAAGATATGATACCGGGGTAGATGGAGTTGTTTTTTTTTCAATTTAGTTATTTACTCTCTTGGTCCCACTTGTTTTCGGATTCTTGTTTCATTTTGGAAGTTAACACCACCATGTCAGCCAACCAACCAACCAACCGTTTCAGTGTTAATGCTGTTTTCATCATGACTGATAATAGAACTTTGCATCAGTTTGGCCCATGACACTTTGTTAAGACCATGTTTGTGATCACAAATGTTGTGGTTTAAACGGCTGCTATGGACATTTTGGTATGAGATTGCACTGCATTGTGACTGATTGTCGAATCTCAAAAAGTTTACTTTCATGTAGATGCAGGCATAATGTTTGCATGTGCCAATGTGTTGATAGACGTGATCGGAATTGTGAAGAGCGCCGAGGAGCTTCGTACGCTGACGTCGAAGGTGGGCAAAGAACTGAAGAAGCGTGACATCAACCTCGTCGACGAATCACAAGTGCAGATCAGACTGACGCTGTGGTCAAACGATGTGAGTTACTCGATCTCTTGTATCTTCACATGTTTTTGTTTGCAGTGAATTCCACTGGTGCATTGGGTTGTCACCTTACATAGTTGGATATTACCAAATATATTTTACAAATAACTGTGCCAAATTTGCATCATTGCCATTTAGGCCTATCAAAAAAATTATTTATTACTAGGGCCCACCCCCACAGTTTTCCATGGAAAATTTTGCCATATTTCGTGGGCCAGTTTGCAAAATTTTGCTACTCACTGCGTCAAAATTGTCCAAATTTCGTGCCTTAACGTGGCCTTCCGTTTGTACGTAAACTAAGCTTTATTCTGTTAAAAACTTCAGTTTTTAGAGGCTGGCATGGTGTGTAGTTATGTTAGCAACATACAAAGAAAATTATCAATCTTTTTTTCATAAGTGCAATTTGTCAATTATTCGCATTGTGTTTATTTACAATTATGCTGTGTTATGATTTTAATTATTAACAGGGACACAGTTTTAGACAGTTCAGTTTGATTTTTACATGCGAGAGCTAGCAAATTCTGCGGTTTACCTCGAAATTCTGCGGCCCGCTGAAAACTGTGGGCCTTATTTATTACTGTCAAATTAATGCCAACCTGATGTCGAAATTGGCTATTACTGCCAAATCGAAGAACAACAACACCAATCAGCTGCCACTTTCGATATTGTAAAGCAGTTTCGTTAGCCAGGCTGTGCAGTTTCAGGTACATTACTTATTTATGTTTCACTCATGCTGCACGTTATCTTGGTGTCGTTGCATAGGCGGAGACGTTTGATGCATCAGGAAGCCCGGTGATCGCAATCAAGGGATGTCGGCTGTCTGACTGGGGTGGTGAGTGTCTTGGCTTTCACTACTGTGACATTAATCAGACGATAAATGCTAAGAAGTTCTTTATTGCTCTCGATTGGCTGGTTTTACGGTTATATGATGTTAATATTTTAGCATAGTTTTTGGTGCTAGTAATTTTGACATTAACATTTGTCATCATAGTCGCATAGTAGCTGCAGATAAGTTTGCTGGTTAGACAGAAGTGGAGACTGAATCTTTTCTGAAGTATCGTTCATCATAATTACTTTATTTATAGTAATTGCTTTTTACAGTACAGATACTTTACTGTATTACATAGACTGCTAAGCCATACAGTCAGGAAGTACATCGTAAATGAGTGATCTGTTGCTGAATTTTTAATTTTGAAGGTCTCGTGATGCTGAACAATGTCTGAATTTGATTTGGCCAATTTTTTAGATTTGTCCCAGTGTTTGTGTCATGTGACCTAAGGCATCACGTGTCCCTGACAACATCCTCGCATTGCCAGGGTCACATGATGCCCTAAAATTTTTTTGGCATTAAATGCCAGTAGCTCGAAAATGGTTAAAGCTACAGACTTCAAATTTTGACGACTTGTATATTATACATGTAGCACCAGGCGATAGAAATTCACTTGGCAGAGATATGCACTGTCGTAAGTGCTTTGTAGTTGTTAGTGTGATTTTTGCTGTGTTACCTGAGGTCGCTCGTTGTCGTCACTGAGCAGCAGTCAGATCATGTTGAACCCCGACATGCCGGAGGCTCATCAGCTGCGAGGCTGGTATGACAACGTTGGCACCAGCGCCAGTTACTCCGAGTACAAACGTGGTGATGGCGACGGCAATGGCGTTGCTACAGGTCCGTTTGCTCAACTCTCGTCTCTAGCCCGGGGTGGCCTGTGGCCACACTCCCTTGAAAAAATATCCGCAGTAGGCTTGCTGAAGAACAGAATGTTGCTTTGATAGTTTTAGAATTTGATTTAAGAGCATCTAGAAAACTGTAAATGTTTTTTAAAATTTTTGTACCAAGTATTCTATCTGTGTTGTATTTGATCTGAATAGTAGGCTGAATACGAGGGGCATTCAATAAATTTCAGGACTGTTCTTCTCAGTAAGCACAATGACAGTTGACAATCAGAACTATTATGAAGTTGTACAGCCACTATTGTACATCACTTACTGTGGTTTCATCAAGCACAGATATGGAGCAACCCAAGTAATGATGATGTACTGTTAGGTGATATTACAGCCAACTGGAAGATGTTTGCTGATGTGTAGGCTCAGATTGCAGTTTTTTTACAGTATGTTTTGTGTTTGTGTAAGCGTTAGGCAGTGGAACAACAAACCGTTTCAGTGTTAATGTTTATGTAACTTTGACATGGTGGTAAAACAACCAAGCATTGAGAGTTGTATTTGCATAATTGTTAGGTGGTTCGTCAACTAACTGGAAGACATTTGCTGATGTGAAGGCTCAGAACCTCGGGCAGGCTGACAAAGCAGAGTACTTCACGGCCAAAGGCACGATCGTTTTCATGAAGAAAGAAAACTGCATGTACACTGTAAGTGCATCCACAGCTTGTCAGCAAAGCTGACATGACATGCGACAGTATTGTTGCTTTTACGTGGGTAATCAGCGTACAACATGGAATAAAAACTAAGGCGATTAAAATCTACGTATTATGCCAAAAGTATCTCTTGCAGGTTTTCCTGGTCAGTCTCCATCAGTTTCAGTGTGATTATGTGTGCCGTAGCCAAAAATTGTTTTAAAAAATCACTAAAACTCCATATTTTGGGGCTCAAGGTCATCGATGTTGATACCCCTGAAAAGCTCATCAGCAATGCTTGTTATGATAAGCCGCATGTCTGTACTTCTCTGCAGTCGTTTTCATATTAGACGAGCCATCAGCAGTGAAAAAACTTGTTAGGAGGTACCCTGTTTGACACCTTCATGTGCATGCCTCTTTTAATGTAAGGGGTTTAGACGTAAAGTGTTTAATTCATTACTTAATTAAAAATAATTAATAGTTACCTATATGACTGATGTACTGTTTTGTTGAGTAGGCATGTCCGCAGCCTGACTGTAACAAGAAGGTGGTTGATCAGAGCAGCGGCAGCTACCGGTGCGAGAAATGCAACCGGGAATTCCCAAACTTCAAGTGGCGCATGATACTCCAAGTAAATCATTCTTAGACTGTTCTGCTGTTAATATCGTCCGATGCTACTGCTACTGGAGAGTTAAAGAGTGTCTATAACTCTTCGTATATATCTCAGAGGTTGGAGCATCACCTGCCATATGAGATCTCACATTGTTACCTGCCACCGAGCACAAGTGAACGTGCTTTGTTTTAACTCCAGCCAGATAAGACAGGCCAGTACTCGATTTACTTGGCCGGAGGGATGGCCAGGTTGAGTTGACCTGCATGGGTTGTTTGCTTGTCCACGTGGACAGTCTCTCATTCATGTACTAACTGCCCAGCGTGTGGTAGCTACGTTGATTGGTCACAACATGTTAACCAGCAGAGCGTGTCACCACTAATGCCATTACATGTCGACTACTAGAACATTCCACTAGTTCTACTACTACTGGCTGTCATCATTGCCCATCATTGTCAGTAGGATCCACGGTTTTTGGTAGAAAACAATTTTTGCAGGATATTTCAGAAATTCTGCAATGGACTATAGAAAAAATCTAAATTCAGCAGTGCACTGTTTTCTGCGATTTGTTAATAAGCCATTCACTGTTTAGTTTAGTTTACTGTTGACTAGATTATTAAGCGTATGATCGTGTGTGTAGATAAATGAAATATAAATTTGTACATATGTTTATTAGTCTGTGTCACTTCTGCTTAAGTCTGTTTGTTTGCGGTTCTGTATGTATGTTTTTTCTGTGTTAGTGTCTATACACTGTCCCCAAAAAAGCACCACCGACATTTTCGACTGCAACTTGAAAATCAGTTATCAGATTTTGATAATTTTGGTACGAATATTCCTGACACAACTTGCCATCAGTTTCCCACCTCACCCAATGTATGCTTCTGCACTACCTAGGGAAAGCAGATGAAGCGAAATATGTGTTGAAATGAACAGAAAACCTGAAAAACATTCCCGACATTATTGATCGTAACTTGAATTAGCAGATTTTAATAATTTTTGGAAGAAATATTTCTGACACAACTGGCTATTAAATAAGTGTTTTAGTTTCCACCTCACCAACTTCTGCTTTTGCACTACCTGTGGAAAGCAGACCGAGCATAATACGTGTCAAAATGAATAAAAAAACGTCAATAAATTCCTTCTATTCTAATCTGTGGGCCCCAACAGCCAATCTATTGCAAGGTTTGACTGTCATGCAGCAGTGTTTCTACCAGATGAAGTTTAGGAATGTTTGTGAAGTCAAGAAGCGACTGGTACAGCTTGGATTGGTCTGGTGCAGAACATTGTCAATACTGCTGTCAGTGAATGGAGAAAGCGTCTTCTTGCCTGTATTTGCATAATGGACCAACACTTCAAGCAATTTTTGCTGCAAGCATTTGAACAAGAAATTTGAGCTAATGCTCACGAGACACGCAACAGCCTACAGCAGTTCCGGTTCAGTAGTTTAGCTGAAAATTGGACTTGTGTTGCAGCCAGAAATCGCCAAAAAATCCATAAAACCCCTTATTTTGGCGTTCAAGGTCATTGAATTCAGCGCCAATCAAGAGCCAGTGTACGACTTTCTATTAGTGATTAATAGTAACCTAGGCCCTATCTCGCATTGTTACTGAGATACAGCGACTTGTTGGCCACAAATCGCAAATTTTGCCCACCCCCTCTCATTTAGCGCTCTTGTTCAGGGTGACCCTCTTCAAATTTATGGCAAAGCTTTACAGTTCCTGAAACTAGAGTCTTCCAGACAGTCGACGGTGAAAATTTGGTGATTCTAGCTTGCACCGTTTTTGACTGATCCACCCGTGTGACAGACGGACAGACAGACAGAATTGCGATGGCTAAGATGCGCTGAAAACAGTAGCTGCTTTCGCGCGTAGAAATGGACAACTGAATGAAATGTCAGCCAAAGTGTCAGAAATGTGAACAAAATGTGTTTTTATGCATTATGTTAGTTAAGCAATCATATCACATTGGATAAAAAAGTGATATTTTGCTGGTTGTGTTTTCCCCAGGTAGTGCAGAAATAAACGTTGATTGAGATGGAAAACTGAATGTTAATTGGTGGCAAGTTGTGTCAGATATATTCATACCAAAAATTATCAGAATTTGTTAATTGGTTTTTACGTCACAGTCGAGAATGTTTTCTAGGGATGCTTTTTTGGGACACAGTGTTTATGTTTCTGTCAGTCAGTATATCAGTCTGTATTTGTTTAATGTTTGTGTAAATGTCTACAGTGTTTTTTGAGTGTGTCTTTCTATCTCTCTGTATGTCTACATATTCCTCTGTCTGTCTGTCTCAGGTGAATCTGGCAGACTTCACAGACAACCACTGGGTCACGTGCTTCCAGGAAACTGCAGAATGTATACTCGGCAAGAAAGCTGACGATCTTGGTGAACTGAAACAAAATGTAAGCACCAATAACCTGTTTTATTCTATTGTGAATTTAACGTATCCATATCAGAAGTATAGTCAGTTTTAGAAATTGATGCACGTAAGTTTTTATTGACACGGATTCATATCGGCTCAGTTTGTTCAAGAAGTAGCACTGATATGGCCTTAGTTCTGCTGGTTGAATCGAGATCCAGATTTGATTGGAGGCCAGGTGGCTGTTCAAATGTGATCTTATATCAACTCACATTTTTATCTGAACCACATTGTTGCAACCTGAATTGTGCTCAAAGTCAAATTTTATCTCATGGGTCTAAATGTTTGAACTGCTGTGGGTTGGCAGTTGATCAGTTGATGCTGAGCGTAGCTGAGTCGGAGTTGCTGTAATTTCTCAGTCTTGATGAAATGTTTGTTTGTGGCTAGGACGAGCAGGCGTTTGATCACGTGTTTGCAGAGGCAAACTTCAAGACGTTCAATTTCCGACTCCGTGCCAAGATGGAAACATTCAATGTAAGTCAACCGTGTCTTCTGCTTTTGCTTACAGCTGTTATTGTCTCTGCCAAGTGTGAACATAGTGAACATTGGAGGAGATTAAGAGACTGGTCGTTCTGTCCATGTTTCCGTCCTTTGTTCTGTGTACATGATGACTCATAATGGTAATGATGTCATTGCACCAACAGCACAAGCAGCATTGCCGGCTGTTACTTTTCCCTCCCTCCTTGAAGCGGCTCTTCCTTCTCCCTCCCTTTTCCTTGTTGTATCATGTAATTGTAGGTGTTGTTGTATTTGTAGGTGTAGTAGTAGTAATAGTAATGTTTAAATCAGGGTTGATGCGATTTAAATCATTCAGTTAAATCGATTTAAATCATGATTTAAGTCAACAATAAAAATCACGATTTAAATCACTGAATATAAAACTTCAAATTTATGTGTAAATGTGATGGCTGTTTTCAGTTTGCAATCTATTGTTGGTATTTAGTGCACTGTAGTGCTTGCTAACTCAATTTATTTTGTTGACTACATTAATATTTGGTTTTATCTGAGCTGGTAAGTTAGCTTAACCTGATACACCTTACCAAAGTTAACGTCACCAATTACTCGGCCTTGACTCTTGTTAATTGCTCATGTTGTTTTGGTAGCTAGTTTCAACAATCAGCATGCTTACAGGTATTAGAAGTGTTATGACCTTCATCATTGTCTACTATATGCCTTTAAAAGTTCGACAAATTGCAGCCCCATAAATATTCGCAAACGTAAGAATGGTTAAAGTTGTAAATAGTTCTTTGCCAGGCTGCTATAGAAAATGACGCATGTAATTTTTTTTTAAACGAAACTAATCAAGGCCAATTACTGTCATCCACAAACTAACAGATAAAGAACAGATAAAGATAATACATTGGCTATCACAGATAGCATACAATGGTAAAACAATCTAATAAAAATTTTAAAAATCGATGCTTTTGATTTTTATTTTTAAAAATCGTGATTTTTATCAACCCTGGTTTAAATCTCTTCACTTGGCGGAGATATGCACTCTCACGAGTGCCTTCTAGTTTCAGTTAGTTTCCGTTAACTGCATACCTGGTTTAAACGAGCCTAACCTGCAAATTTTTACAATATAAAGTCGTTTTTTTGCTATCATCACTGGCATAAAAAACAAGCAGTGGGCTTGTAAAAGTATCTCTTCCACTTGAGTACCTGGTACTTAATAAAATAGTGCTAAAACTTTTTTAACCCTTTAGTTTGTGTCTGTGCATTCTGGACGAAAATGGTGTATTTGTGTCTATATTACTGTCTGTTCTGGCTGTCTTTCTTAGAATACCAGTACGTCTGCGTAGCTGTCTGTCTGATGCCTTGCAATTGCTAGAAGCGACCCTTATTGTCGGACACCATGCCTTTGGCTGTTGGCTGCGCTGTCCATTAGCAACACATCTCCTGCCGGGAAGGCTGAATTGCTCTTGGTGTTGGTTATATACCTGAATGGTTTACCTGTCCAGTGGCATGATGGTCAGATATTGGATTTACGATCGAGAGGTCGTTGGTTCGGTTCGTGGTCGGGTCGCTGTCAAGTGGTTATTAC
>Ga0209671_1006079_pt1 | contig 12317 bp, 8 predicted proteins | sample WorMetHERISLAND2_2_FD_187401 | JGI IMG/M metagenome (GOLD analysis project Ga0209671, IMG submission 187401) | Marine gutless worms symbiont microbial communities from Max Planck institute for Marine Microbiology, Germany - Olavius geniculatus... | ecosystem: Host-associated > Annelida >...
GACCAACTCTGTTAAATCATTTTTGCTGTTAGTAGTCTTGGCGTATTTGCATTTTTAGGAGCGTAGGCTTTCTATGCACGACATTGGGCTACTCAACTCCGAGGATAAGTGCATTGGGCCTATCGCAAATAAAGATGAAGAAAAGAAAATAAAGCACTGATTAGGGTTAGGCCTATGGTTACGAAATCGTTTGACCATTTACTCAATGAATTCAATTCTTTAAACACTATGCTAAGGAAAATTAAAAAGGCACGCATCTTTAACGAGGACGTCCACATGATAAATTTTTTCATTTGGTATGGCGGGGGCTAAGAGGCCGTCGTAGAGGTACTGCTACCTGTTAATGTGGTTAAATTTAATATTGGTCATCTTTGCTTGCTTTATCGTCTTCACAAAAGCTTTGCTCTGCTCGGGAAATGAGTCCGTAGACACCCTGTAGCTTCAACTTCGCGTACGTCGCTGGACGCACGGATCAATGCATGGGGTTCCGCGAGTGACCTCCACGCTCGTTCAGGGTTCCGCGGCAACAAAAAGGTTGAAAAACACTGAGCTAGCACTTTGCAATAAGTGCATCGCACGCTTCGACGCGCGACAATGCACTTCCAGATAGGCGTATATTATACGTTTATGCGTAGCTCGATATAATGACTTAATCACATACTAACAGCCTGTCCTACGTGATGCCTGCAGTTATGTCTGTGATTGACGAACACATTATTATTGTAGTACGGTGAAAACAGCATTGCCGTAAGCACACGATTGACAGGGTTAATATATAGGACGCACGTTATTACTTTACGTATATAGGCCTACTATACTGTAAAGCCTACAGGGTGCACCAAAAAGAGTCTCTATAGCTAAAATTCGAAAAATGTCTGCATTAGTAACAAAAATTTGCCAAATATAAGGCTCAAACCATCCTCCGTGTGCAGGGCAAACGTGGTGAAAAATATCTTACAAGTGGTACGAAAATCACTGACGTTGGATAACACTGAAGCGTCGATCATTGCGCTAATTGTTTCTAAACGACAAGTCGTAGGGAATTGTGGCAATGGCACCGTTGGATAGAGCGATGACGGCTTTTATAAAATGTTAATAGGAATGTAACGTAAACCCGCTTTATCGATCCGTACCGGGACTGCATTCTGATCTGGACTATTGTCAAATAGTGACTGAGACTGACGGGTCGCACGCTAGTGATCCGTAGAAGACTTCACCCGTAGATGAGACTTCACCCGTAGAGCTCATCCGTACGGCTTTTGGCTGCACTCTCTCTTACCAGGACTATCGCCGTCCCTTGGCGATTCGTATAGACGTGACCTTTGCTACGGATTATCCTACGGCGAACCATAGTAGGCCTACCCGTCCTATGGACGATCTAGACTGTGATCCGTCCAAATCTTATATTGCACTTAAACCTTAGGGATTCTATTAATTTTGGTGACGGTTGCAAAATGCGGTAGTCGCTCTTGTAGTTTAATCCCGGTACACATCTTTTTACAAAGCGGCATATAGCGGCCTTGTACGGACGACTGCTTTATGCTATTGAACCGTAGTATGATAGTGCACCTTCGCACGCTAGTGATCCGTAGACTTTAACTGTAGATGAGACTTCACTCGTAGAGCTCATCAGACGGTTTTTGGCTACAGTAACCATATTTCTCTATTTACAGGAGCTTGGTCGCAATTTTTAGCCTATTAGTCGCCGTTTCTCAGAAATGATGAAAAGTAGAGCCACGGTTGCTATTAATTACTAATAGGCTTTTACATTTGCAACCAATCGGACCGGTATACAATCAGCTCACTTTGGCTGCAGGGCTCCTATTAAAAACATAAAGTAAACTTTCGGTTCGTTTAAAGCCCACCAGTCATGCCCATTGGGTTTCACCGCCAGTTATCGATTTGTTTTTGTTCCAGCAGATCGCATCACTTCTATCGATTTATTGGTCCACTGTGTATAGTATTTTCGCATATCGTGTCGGCCATAGAGGCCGCATCTTGTTTGTTATTGTTTTGATAATTAGATATTCTGTGGGGTGTGTCTGCCGTCTGTTTGTCCGTCGTGCCTATTTGTTAGACCTTGATCATATGATTTTTGTGTTCGCCGTGCATGCTTTTCGGTAGGATTCTGACGGGCTGACTTACCGGTAAGTTGATGTTTTTACAGTTGCAGTGGATATGTTTCGGGATCGTGAGACGTAGAGCCTGTTCGGCCGCAGGACGTTTCGGCCGCCGGCAGATTCGGCTTCAGAGCATTTAGGCCCGGAAAACCTATTTTCAGTCCGTCCCGGACTGAACTAAGTTCTATTTTCAGTCCGTGTCGGACAGAACTATATTCTGTTTTCGATAATTATCCATTCAGATCGGTGAACACTTTTTACACACTTTTCAGATCGCTGATCTGAAGGTGTCAATTTTTGTCCAAAATGGTTAGATACCCGATCTGAATGTGTCACTGTGCCTGTGCAAACAGATTTGCGAGGAGTCACCATTGCTATACGTAATGCAGTAAGATTAATTATTATTTTATTAGGGTTAGGGCTATGGTATAGACGATGGCTAAGACGTGCGATGCATTCTGCTGTCGCGCGTAAAAATAGCACCTACTGTTTAGGCCTGCAAATCATGCAGATTGTGGAAGAATGCACGACATTACTCACAAGAGGATATGTGCATTATTGGAAAAGGAAGGAAGGATGGTAGTCTGGCTCAGTAGTCTAAGGGTAACATGTCGGACTTGTAATCCTGAGGTAACTCAGAGGCGCAGGTTCAACTCCGCACCAGGACACTGCCAGGTAACGACCTTATGCCGATGACACTCAGACCAGAGATCGGCGCCAAAGTTGACTCCGAAAATCGGTGCCAAAATCGGTACCCATTTTTGAAGTCGATTTTTCATTCCGAATCCACTCGGGATGAAAATCGGCACCGAAAACAAACATGGCAGAGTGCAGTGTAAAAATTACAAATTTCCCATATAATCTGCACTTTTAGTACCAGATAAAACAAGATAAAAAGCTTAATGAAAAGAAACGTAAAAGTAAGCTATAGCGTTATCTCACCATCTGCAATGGATTTATTCCCTAGATGGCGTACCACGTCTACAGTACCATTCCAACTAAACTCAATCAACAGAAATTATAGTCGGACCGGATGGTTGGATGGAATTTAATTTGTTTCTATCGAGTATTTTTCTGGTAACACCGGCACCTTTAAAGACAAGACACAAAAAATAGGCCAAGGTCTAATTGTAAAAATTAACTTACCATGACAATGCATGCGCAGTCATTTTGCATATTTATTCTCTATTATAGATGGCAGCATCATTGTTTGTTTGCATTGCTTTACTATCAGCTTAATCTTACACGACCGGCAGCTTATTTTACTGCTAAATTGTTGAAACGCAAAAGCTATTAGATTGATTGTAAGATAAAAATTGTAGTAGGCCACATGTTCGTACACCATAACGTAACACCACATTTTCGTCAACAGTTATAATATTCAAAACTGCTTGCAATAATTAAGATTAGCAATATTCTTTGGTTTAAAATGTAAAATTTAATTGTAAACTTTGCTATATTTGATTTTACTGCAATAATACCAATAATTGTTTTTCATGTGACCAATTTCCGTGACACAAGTAGGCCTGAAAGCAGATGAAAATGTCAACAATGACCTTTGACCAATCACGCATTTAGTTTCTCGCCGATTATCGGCTTGGAATAGAGCAGTGTTCTAATTGGCGCCCGTTTTCGGCACTGAGTTTTCGTGCCAATTTCAGATCCGAATTTGCATGACAGACAGCACAGAAGTTGGCACCGATTTTGACGTCGACTTTTGGATCTGATTTCGACGCCGATATCTGACTGTGTGTCATCGGCATTAGGCAAGTTGCGCCGGCCTCATTGAGCCTAGTGGGTCGGGACTTGAACTGCTAAAATTTACGTTTAGTGCTGAAAACTTCATATGCAGGCTGCCTTGGTCTATCTCCAGCCATTTCGTTGCAGTTCAGTGTTGAAATGTGCGCTGCATCCAAAAAGGGCGAAAAATCCACTAAAAACCTTTTTTTGTCTGGTTAAACGTCGTTCAAGGTCATTGATGGTGATAAATCTTAAAAGCCTGCCACCAGTGCTTGTTATGATAAGCAGCATGTGTGTACCTGTCTGCAACCGTTTTTACACTATAAGAGCTAACAACGGCAAAATAACATCTTTTTAAGGGGGGTACCTTTGTTTGATGTCCGCGTTGGAGGGGAACCCCTTCACCCAGGGGCATGAAATTTTATCACTGAAAACTAGAGTCCTTGTGTCAGCCCACCGTGAAGATTTTGTGATCCTAGCTTGCAACGTTTTGATACAGATCACGAGTGTGACAGACAGACGGACAGATAGACGCCTAGACGATGGCTAAGACGCGCGATGCATTCTGCTGTCGTGTGTAAAAATAGCACCTACTATTTAGGCCTGCAAATCATGCAGATTGTGGAAGAATAGAGACCCATAGATCTGAGTGAGTGTTAATCCCGTGTTAAGCAAAAATGGGGTTTTTTAGCGATTTTTAACCCAGGGTTGTTTGGCTTAATGGTGTAGTGGTTAGCGTGTTGGACCCAATTATCGAAAGGTCAGGGGTTCAAATACGGACCATTTCAGTATAAGGCAACAATCCTGAGCAAGTTGTTTAATGTTCACGTATGACAGCCAGTTGGTGCGATGCCTCAGTTTGGGTGGCTTGGGGGCCCTGCCGACTAAGTAACTAAATCCAAAAGCACTTTCCCACATCATCTAGATGGAGTTAAAGGGCCCTACTTTTAAGGGAAGGAAAAGGGAGGGAGGGGAGAGGAGGATAGAAAGCAAGGGTAAGAGAGGGAGGGGGATTATCACCCACAGTGACTTTGGTTGTATGATAATTTGGCAGCTCTGTTGGTGTTATTTTGCAGCAGAACGGAAGTATGGCGGCACAGTCTGATGGTAGCCCTGGTGAAAACTTGACCAACACAGATGGTACCATACCCACTGCAGCTGTGGCACCGACATTGCCTAGATTTCGGACAAAGGTCAAAGTCGATCGTCCGGTTTACACACAGTTGCAGTTCAGGGAGAGATACAACTTCACGACTGAAGACCGATCCAAGAATGTTTCGCAGCAGTTGCGTGAGGCAGTGCGTAAAAAGTGCATGCCATCAGGCCCATGTCTCAAGAGATCACTGCTTTCATGGTTTCCATTCATTGGCATAATGAGTCACTACAGCCTACGTCATGATATCTTTAATGACATAATTGCTGGTCTGACTGTGGGCATAATGCACATTCCTCAGGGTCAGTAGTCACAGTTTAATTACGTGCATTTTAGCTGTGTACTGTATGTACTTGAGGTGTGTGGACTGTGGAATCATTTTTAGCCGACCGTACTTGCATGACGTTTGAGCTATTGTCATGGTTGTCGTTCATCTGTCTTTTGTCTGTCTGTAACGAATATACTGCACGGCTAATGGGTAGGGTGTAGGGGAAAACTTTTTACACGAGTAATTAGGCAATAGCCAATAGCCATGGGTTTTAAACTCGGACATGCAAAATTTCAGACATCTATTCCGCGGAGGGCTTGTTCAAATGGTCAGTGCTAGCGGTAGATTGGCGATCTTGCACTAGAGAGCAGAAAATTACTAGCGGTATATCGCCATTTACCTACTTACATTTATTTCGTTGTTAATGTAAGAATACAGCCACATTTCTTCACTGCATTGCTAAGACTGTGACTGAAAGTGAAATGTTATCAATTACCAAGCATTAAATAAAATTGTTCAAAAACACTATAGTTCTAAGTTCGTGTTGCAAAAAACGCTTCGGCTTGAGATGGACTTTGATATAATACTGAATAAGCCTGATTTAAATACATGACAGTGTACTGAGTGTAGTGGCATGGTTTATAGACTTTCTATGTCTACCAGGCATATAAGTTTTACCATCTTCCCAATAATGTAATTTTCCAGTGCTAACAGCAAGATCGCCGATCTACCACTAGAATTATTATTTTCAAATTGGGAGTTGAATGAAAGGGGAGGTAAGAAAATGTGCATTTTTCTCTACAGAAAATTGGCCATATCTTAGAAGCGGTGAGAGATACATCCTAGGCTACTATTAATCACTAATAGGAAGTGGCATACACTCTGTCAGATTAGATGGAAAGCATTGATCTTGGATGACCTTGAAGGTCACTGACAACCAGTACGGTCGGCTCTCCTAGTGACAGCTGGGCTTTTTGCTTAATGTTGTTTTAATACTTATAGCAGTGATGTAGTTGCATCCTCTTGGTTGGAATCTGAGTCACGGGGGTCTAAGTCCAAGTTCAAATCTGAGTCGCAAACAATAAGGACTCATGCCTCGCTTGAGTCCAGACTCGATTGCTGCACAACTGCATCAGTCCAGATATGAGAAACAGAATACACAAAACAGAGAAAAATATGCACTAATTTTCCTAATAAATGTAAAAGCAACAGAATTTTTCTTTACTATGTAATTATACTATGGGCCATAAAATAGGACATTACTTGATCGATATTTACTTTCAATAAAATTAAGCTTAAAATTGCATTTCTCAGCATGATAAACTGTCTTATCCTTGTGTTGTATCTGCTTAGTACTTTTGTTGTTGTTTTATTATCACTATTTGGTTAAATGTGAATACACTGCTTGATGAGTTGAAAGTTACATTTAATTGTCCTATGTATGCATCACAGGAATGGCTTATGGTCTGCTGGCCAGCCTTGATCCAGTATACGGTCTTTATACTTCGTTTTTTCCTGTTATTGTCTACTTCTTCTTTGGTACATCTCGGCACATTTCTATAGGTAATGTTTTTTGCTTTCTGTTTTTACATGCATCATATGCTACTTTGTGCACATAATGTGTGAGAATGAGATTGAATTATATTATTTGTTATTGTACTTTTATATGAGTTTTTAATGTCTATATGAAATGAATTTATGAGGTAATTTTCATAAATTGGTTTCAAAATATTGTTTTCTGTTAGTATTGAAAATATGCATCTATGTAATACACTGCTGAACTTTCTTGCTGTACACTACTTTGCACTATATGCTCTAGATGTGTTTTGTGCTTAAGAAAGAAATTAGATAACTTTCAATGTAGGGAGTTCATCCACCATATTGAAATACTGTGCAACAATCTCAATGCGGCAAAATAGACCAATACTAGTGATTGCAATCTTTGGACTGAATTTTCAATCCCAGGATCTGACATTAAGAGATTTGTAATCTGGGGACTCCCGGATCTCATATTCAGGATTAGGCTTACGGATTGGTTGTTATTTTTGGTATTCCCAATACATGGGCTTATAGTATAGTAGGCCCATGTGGATGGTATATTCGAACCGTAGGGAGTGACTGTGACTGAGAAAATGCAAAATTTGTGGATTTGGAGGGACATTGCTTATCCTTGGATATGGGACCGGTGAAAACGGCCAGAATTGTGGTATTGATGATTACTAACCAGTACCTGTGCTGCCAAAGCCTAAATTCTATTACGCCGATTTTGCGACAAAGTTTGTGACAAAGTCGGCGGACGTTCGTGCTCCACGTTCGCAACTTTCACCAAAACTTCCCCGTGGACTTTGTTGCCTCTTTTTTTAGCAGACTTTTTCCGTGTCTTGCCACAGACCAAATTCCATTACAGCGACACAAACATATTTGTTTCAGACTTGTTACAGACTTTGTCGCAACCATCTCGGCCTGCGACTTTCAACTTTCATGGACCGCATCCACAACTTTCACCAAAACTTCCCCATGGAGAAGTTTTGGTGAAAGTTGGCATAATGGCAGCTGAGATTGATTTATTGATTCCATTCATCATTGATGAACGTTTTTATTGCTTGGTGTAGGTACGTTTGCTGTTATTAGTCTGATGGTCGGAACGGCAGTGAATGATGCTAACTGTGATGGCAGTGCTTCGTCGTTCGATTCTGATCTCCTGAATACAACAACCACCACGGTCAACTCTCTATATGCCACCGACGTCACTGGGGGGTCAGTGGTCACAACGACAGAAACAAGTTCAGGTCGTGGAATCAGTCCTGAGATGCAGTGTCGTGTCGGTGTCGCTATGGCGGTCACATTCCTTGCAGGCATTTTTCAGGTCACTTTGCTTCTTTAACAGAACTTGGCAAAAATAATAAGACACTTTCAGTTATCAGTCATCTGTCTTGTTACTTGTAGTTTTTTTTATTGTATTAGTTGTTTGCCATCAAGTTTTTTGATGAATAAAGTTCTATATATTAACATAAGGAAAAAACAAGAAGCCCAGCTGTTGCTAGGGTGAGCTGACTATACTGCTTGTATTCGAAGGTCAGCATTTAATGCAGAATGAAAGCAGTTTTCCAGAGTGAAATGCTATGGTGATGGTGCTGTATTGAATGCTACAATCAAAACTAATCCTAACCACTAATTCTAATCCTAATCGTAGTCATTGGCAAAATTAAATTAAGCAAAATGGGAGGACAACTGTTGTTCACATCAGGTGACTGCAGAGATGTTAAGTTTTCGAGGCCAAAGTGGTCTCGGTGCAAAAATTTTGGCCTCGATCTGAGACTGCAACTGTGGCCTTGCCCTTGGCCTGGACTAGGTTGTGGTGCTCAGTGCCATAAAACTTCTAGCTTACGATGTCGTGGTCTCTTCTATAGTTTTAATCTTTACCTCGGTCCTGTCCTCAGCCTTGAACAATTGGGCTCAGCCTCGATCATTTCCTTGTCTTTCTGGCATCGGTCTTGACATTGGCCTTGTGGTTGTGGCTTTGGCCTCATTTTCAGGCTCAGGAGTTTGGTCTCATTTGACATCACTGGGTGACTGATTGAGACTGGTAGTGATTCATGTGCGTACAGATAGTGCTGGGGTTGTGCAAGTTCGGCTTTGTGACCATCTACCTGTCCGAACCGTTGACTCGTGCGCTGACGTTCGGCGCGTCGATCCACGTCTTTTCCAGTCAGATCAAACATGTCTTTGGAATCAAAGTCCAGTCGTTCAGTGGACCTCTGAAGCTCGTCTATGTTAGTTTGCCTACCAGTGTTCTTTTATCTTAGGCTTTGTTCACACTGTGCTTTTAAAATTATTTTTTTTGTATTTAATATTTGCATGTGTTGCAATTCTTTATTTATCTGCTTATTTCAATCTTGCTGTGAAACTGGAATGGGCTTTCAATGGTAAAAACCATAATTTACAACCATGGAAATATGACCTCAGCATGATATCACCGGTAGCAAAGAAAATTTAACTTCTAAACATTTAATGAAAATTTTTTGTCATCCTAAGCAGTTTGCATGGAGATGTACAAGAAAATGTAAGCGAATGTTTTTTTTCTGAAAGTAGTGTGGCATTTTGAAGAACTTTGTAGTCGTGACGTTTGTGCTTGAAAACTGTAGATACAATATTTTGCCATTTTGTTTTTTTTATGCATTGTTTGACAGCAGGTTTCAATAAACTATGCCAGTGTTTTATTTCTTGTATAACTTTATGAAACATCTGCTATTTTAGCAATTTTTGGCATGAAACGTCAAGAAAAACGTGATGTATGTGATTAGTCTTGCCCACCTCAGCTTATTACTGTTGCTGCACCACCTTGTGAAATGCAGAAGTCATAGTTTACTAATTTACAGTCTTGGATTCATAGCAACAGTATTAAGGTGAGATGGGCAAAACTCTAGTTTTTTGCCACAGAGTTATTAAAAAAATAACTCTGGTGGAGGTTTTTTTGGGACACAGTGTAGTTATAAGGCTGCAGTGACTACTGAATTATTGCATGGTTTGTTGTGTCCAGCTGTACATAGATTTCTTCACAAACATTGTCTATACAAATGCCGCCGCTCTTATTACGGCAGTTCTATGCATGGTTGCTATCTATGCCGTCCAGCGATGGGTTAACCCGACATTTAAGCGCAAACTGAAAATGCCGCTTCCCATCGAACTTATTGTGGTCTGTAAAATGGGCGACTTCTCAGTTTTTGACTTAAATTTTTGTTCAGCCAGTTTGGCAGTTTGTTGAGTGAAAGTTTGGTCTAAGTTCATATTTTAGCCAAAAATGAAGCAATTTCGCTGAGTCTTTAGCTGAGCGGAAACTTTGGCCTAAGTCTTAAGTTTCTGCTTCGCGAAAGACTGAATCAAAAAGTATGGCCCACATGCTTAAAACAAAGTTTCAATGAACTGAAGTCTAAGTGCAGAACTTAGGTTTCGCTCAGCGAATTGGTTCTGTGAAAGTCTAAGTCAAAACGTGAAGTTGCCCACTGTATTCTTTTTGTTATTGTGTGCTATTTGTATTATTTAAAAACACCTTAGGTTTTAACATCACTATTATAATGCTGTGAAGGGACCAGTTTAATATAGTGCTTTCTGGTGGTTGACTGTTTATTTAGCTTGCAAAAGTTGCATACAGAAGATAATTGATAAGGTGTTCAGTACACTTTATGAAGAAATTAAGAATAGTTCAGTAGTAGTTATAGTTAAATGCAAGGATTGATTTATTGGACTGTGATTTTATTCATTTCTGTATGCAGCAAAATAATGTGTCAGATATCCATTTTTGTGTGTCACTGGTATGGATGAGTATGAAATTTTTTTTTAGCATTTGCAAGTATGATTAATGTCAGTCTTATGTCGTTTGATTGTAAAGGGAATAAATGAATGGAATTTAGTTGACAGTGCTGCTCGACTGTGCAATAAAGAGTCATCTGGCTATAGTTAATCCGCATTAGTTGATTTAATTAGTATGACAGTTAAGTTTTCTTCTTAGCCCATATATTGTAGAAGTAATAGTGTATCATTCTGTAGTATTGTTTGTGCACAGATTATAGTTGTAACTCTGATATCGTATCTGGCCAACTTTGCTGGAAGATTTGGAGTAAACATTGTGGGATTCATACCAACTGGGTAGGCTAAGATTCTGTGTCTCATCTCTTGTTGTTTCTGCTAAAAGTAATTACTGTTCACGGTAGCAATGTCAGCATTGTTTTTACCATCGTCACTAAGACTTTTTGTTTGCTTGTTTTTTTTCTGTTGACAAGATAACTTGTGAACTTGTCACGGCTGTCATTTTTGGTCGCTTCTATGGACCTGGATGAGTCTGGATGAAGGTCTGGATGGGTCTGGTGGGGTCTGGATGGCCGCCACGTAGGATTGCATCAGCCGCTTAGTCATCAGTTACACGCATCATTGGTTGGTGGCGTGGCATAGTTGGTAACGTGTTTCGGCTGAAACGAAGTTACTCTACGCCGGGCTTGATTTGTACTGCGATGGGTGACTGCCTGTGGGCAGGTAAACCATCTCGGTGCGAAGCCTGCCAGCTAGGTCGACTCAGTTTTCTACCTTCCGTGGGACGGTAAAATGAGCAGTAAATCATTTGTATGGGTTATGGAAGGTGGTGACCTTAGTACAGCTGACTGGGGCTGCCTAGCCGGCCGCTGCGTTAGCCTGTATCTGCAGGCTGCACGTGGTGGTCGTGCGGCTGGCGGCTCGGGTTAGTGACGAAAAGTGCATTAGAGGCGTTGTATGCGAGATGCGCTATAGAAATTGACATCTTTAGCTTTTACCCTTACACCGTATTGTATGGGCAGTCGGACTTTGGCAGCAATAGAAAGCGGTCATATACATGTATTGTACGGACAGTTAGGTCCTGGGAGAGCACTGGATGGTCGATAAAAAGAGTGATCGCTCATGGCAGTTAATAAAGTGCAATCTGTATTTTGAATAAACGTTGATTACTTATTAATTTGTTGTCTGTCGTCCTTGTGAATATTGCTGTACGCCTGATCAGTCAGAAGTCGTGGGTCGGATGATTGACAGATGTACAGATGTAACTTTTAACTTGGACTCGCCACCATCATGTACCGAGTGGAGGGGACAAGAGAAGATTAAAGCGACGAATTAATAAGTAATTAACGTTTATTCAGAATACAGACTGCACTTTATTAACTGCCACGAGATATCATACTGGATTTCTGTGATGAATGAAATTAGTCGAGTTTTTTTGTTACTGTGTGCAGTTTTCCACCACCATCATTCCCGCCTATATCAAGGTTTGGTGAGGTCATCGGGAGCGCATTCAGCTGTGCAATCGTTGCCTTCTCTATTAGCATTTCAATGGCAAAGCTCTTCTCTAAGAAACATGGTTACCCCTTGGATTCTAACCAGGTTCATTCTTGCAGATTTGTTTTCTATATTTGTCTGTGCACTTTTTATGCCTTCTGCAGTAATAGGGTGGCTTGGTGGATCAGTGGTTTTAGTACAAGCTAGCCGTGACAGTTCGCCGGTGCCTTTAAGA
>Ga0209671_1006081_pt1 | contig 12316 bp, 4 predicted proteins | sample WorMetHERISLAND2_2_FD_187401 | JGI IMG/M metagenome (GOLD analysis project Ga0209671, IMG submission 187401) | Marine gutless worms symbiont microbial communities from Max Planck institute for Marine Microbiology, Germany - Olavius geniculatus... | ecosystem: Host-associated > Annelida >...
TATATATATAATTTAAAGTTATTTTCTCTTGTGAAAAACTTACTAGAGCTATGTCATCGAAACCACAAACTACTTTTATAAGTCTCAATGAGGTCCCCTCGTACGCTTCTAAACTAAAAACTGCACTGATATTTTAAGGGTCCAATAAAAATGTTATACTCCGTTTACACTATCAAGCTGGCTCGACGAGCTGGCTCTAGTTAGCTGGACGAGCCAGCTCGAGGTTTGCTCGACGTTTGTTCGATGTTTGCTTAATGATTGCTTCGTGTAGGCTATGCTTTATGTATGCTCACATTCGCTCGATGTTTGCTCGATCGTGTAAACGAGATATTTGGAAGACACGTTTTTCTAGGGACGACGGAGCACAAGATTATTTTTTAAAGCTTAAATTAAGTAAGTGTTAATAAGTCAATAATTAAGTAAGTTAACACAGTGAGTCAGTACTAGCAGACCTCGTAGAGTGTGATAGCGCCGTGGCGGTGTTTCCTGGCCGGAGGGTCCCACTGCAGACGCACGCTGGTTGGACTGACGCCGATAGCCGTAAAATTCTGCGGAGCCCCGCTAGGCACTACAGACAGACAGACAAAAATATTATGTATTATAGTTCTTTGTAGAAAACCCGTCGCGGAAGTACGGAGCGTCACCTGCCATACGAGATAACACAGTGCAGAACAAACCACTGCATATGGGACTATATGACTCGGTTAATATCAGAGCCCACAACCTCGAAGCGACCTAAGAATTTTCCTAGTGAAACCTCCCTAGAATCTTCCTAAGGTTTTCCGAAGTTTTTTCAAAATACGTTTTCCCACCTACGTTTTTTCTAAAATAACGCATCTCACCTAGAATCACGAAAAACAAGTACTGGAATATAGACACTAAATAATAATACGCCTACGAAAACAGTCTAGCATTGGCAGATATGAGATCAGAGCCCGAGGCAAAAATGCCAATAATTCAAAGAAATTAACGAAAACTGAAACAAACCTGAAACGAAAAGAATGTCAACCAGCCTAATAGCAAGCCAATGATAATGTTTAGCCCATATAGGGTGGACCAAAAACGTGCCACTTTACTTTTGTCCACATCTTCACCAATCATTGACCGATTTTCAAAATTCTTTCACTGGCACACTCTGCAGAAAATTTGCAGAAACGTGATTATTACACATAGTACCACACGGTAAATGCGTCTGTCCACTACCTTGTGAAATATCAATGGAATATGCATGCATAACGATAATAACAAACAAACATTTTCATAAAATTGATAAAAAAAACACTTCAGACCAACATTGCAGTGAATGGTCTATATGACACTAAACTGTGTGGGTCTAACACAGTCAAGCGTCATATGGATCATTCATCACAATGTGGGTTTGAAGTGTTTTTTAATAACCAAAATTTCTGTTGGTTTTTGCTTACATTGATATTTCACAAGGTAGTGTAGACACGCATTTACAGTGTTGTAGGATATAAAACAATTACATTATTGCAAATTGTCTGCAGAGTGTGTCAGTAAAAGAATTTTAAAAATCGGTCAATAATTGGCGAAGATATGGACAAAAGTAAAGTGGCACGTTTTTATTGACCCCCCCCCGATGTACTTACGTCCATTGGGAGTACGTATCGTCTGTATCGTAGACCGTCCGTAGTCGACGGCGTTCCGCGCCGACAAACGAAACTCGTAGTCAGCTCCACGCTCTGCAAATACCGACACACATTCTGATTCACGCCGCCAGAGAGCTAAATATACTGAAAATGGCGTAGACAAAATGGGCAAAGGCCGATCGAGGCCCCCAATCCTCCAGGCAAAACATTAGCATACATTTAAACTGCACTAAATTTGCCAATTTGGTCAGTTTATTTTCGGAAAAATAATTAAAACTGTTGCCACCAGATCTCATCTTTTAAAGCTACAATGCACCAAATTCGATTTTGGCTGGGGCTCCGCCCCACACCCCACTGGGGGAGCTTACAGTGCTCCCCAGACTCCTCAGCTGTATTTTAGGGAATTCTACTTCTAAGGGAAGAGAAGGAAAGTAAAGACAGGAAGACAGAAAGGAGGAAAAAAATAAAAAGGGAAAAAAGGAGAAAAAAACGAAAAGGGGAAGGGAAAGAAGGGGGGAAGTAGAAACCCCTCAAAATTGAAATTTCCGGCTACGCCACTACAGTGTCTGATTCACGTAGTCACATTCTTGTATTCATGTGTTTACGTAACAATATTTATTGTTCACGCTGAAAAAAAGCGTAACGTTAGTTTTACGGAAATTCTGCAGTAACATGAGTGAGATGTACATAATTATATACTTCATTTCGAAACGTCACTTCCACGAACAAAATGCACGAAAAGTGCAGGGATTTTCTTTCAGCAATGCCACAAAAGTTTTCAGTCTTAGGTATACTCAGAACGTTCGTTCAGTGACTCGTTGATTTTTTAAGTTTATCCCTTATAAAAATTTCTGCACTGTAATATACAAAAAGCCGTGCTATCGCTAGAATAGCTGACCGTACAGCTTGTCAGTGACTTTCAAGGTAATCCCAGGTCGATGATTTTCATTTTAACTGAACGGGCGTATGCCACTTCCTGTTGGTGATTAATAGTAACGTTGGCCTTATCTCTCACCGTTTCCGAGACATGGCCAGTTTTCCGTTGAAAACGCACATTTTTCCTACCCCCTTTCATTTAACCCCAAATTTGAAAATGTTCCCCTTGAACTAAATGGCTGAAATTTTGCGTACATAGGCTCAAGGCACAAATTACTAATCACTGGTGTTAAAAGTTTTCCTTTATGACCTATCGTTTAGCCACGATACATTCGTTACAGGCGACGAAAGACGACAGCTCCTACTATAAGATCGACCGTTACTTTAGTACGGTCGGCTGCAAATGTATATCACCGAATTTCTGTGATAGCTTTACAAGTATACTGACCAATGGATTTTCAAAATTATTTCACTGACACGCTCTCTCCAGAACAAAATTCAGAATGCAGTAATCACTATAAAGATTCCATCTATCGCCTAAGTTGCTATTGATCATTGATAGGAAATCGCATATTAGCTTTCAAATGACATGAAAATCATCGACCTTTGATGACCTTGAAGGTCACTGACAACCAGTACAGTTGGCTATCCTAGCGACAGCTGGCCTTCTTGTTCATTGCAAGCTTAGACTGTGAAGTTGTTAACGTCAGATTAGGCTATACAAACATTCTGTCCTGTTTAAGTCACTGTACTCGGAAAGTCAGATTTGGACTTGGACTAAGCTAATGGACTAGTAGGCCTAAGTAAGTAAGTGAGTAAATAAATAAAATGTTAATTTACGGTATCGTTAAATTAACCTCTAAATTAAAACCACTAAGCTTATGGAAAAACCTATTATCAGTCCGCTATTATCAGTCCGTCAATACAGACCCAGGAATCCAGTGGTGAAGCGAGTTATCTCAGCGTCAAATCGTCTCTCCTCGATGTAGGAATCGCCGACGACTCCATAGGTCAACTTGTATCCACTGAGGGGTCCTTGGATGTCCAGCGGAGGAGTCCATGTCACCAGCACGATAGGGGGATCAAGCTGCGTCAGCGACAGCTGCAGATCGCGTGGCGCCGTCGGCACTACATGCAGTTTTACAAACAAAAACGGGGTAACGCCCCATCGGATAAGTGTTGGAACTTCGTTCAGAGCCATGGGCGCAGGAACCGAGGGAAAGGCAAGAGGGCGGCTGCCCCCCTCTCCAGATTCGGACAAAAAGCGGTGAAAAATTCGGGCAAAACGGCAAAAAAATTCGAACAAAAAAAGTAAGAAAAAAATTAAAATGCGGGACAGAGAAAGCAAAAAAATTGTCTAACGTGTATAGGCTACCCGGTACTGCATCCGCGTGCGCAGGTTTCCTTGAAGAGGGGTTCAAGACTTGGACTGCTGAAATCTACGTTTAATAGGCGTACTAAAAATGTCATATGCAGGTTGTTCTGGTTTAACTCTAGTGATATCGGCGCAATTCACTCTTGAAGTGAGAGTCACAGGTCGACATCGCATAAACGAAAGTCAATAAAACCTTTATTTTGCCGTTCAAGGTCATTCAAAATCATTGCTTTCGGTACCAAACGAAAGCACGTGTAGAACTTCCTCTTAGCGATTAATAGTAATTTTAGCCTTATCTCACACCGTTTTTGAGATACGGCGACGTAGGGCTTTTTGGTTAAAAATCGCGAATTTTTCTATCCCCCCCTTTATTTAGCTCCCTTGGTTGGGATGATCCAGTTCGAATTTTCAGAAAAGCTTTCCGGATCACTAAACTAGAGAATTTACGAAGCCTAAATGAAGGTTTCGTGATCCAGCCTGCACTGTTTTGATACAATTGCGGAGTGTGACGGACGGACGGACAGGCGGACGAATAGACAAGACGCCTCGATGATAGCTAAGACGTATGGCACTACAGTGCTGACGCGCGTAAAAGCATTGCCAGTAATGTGTCCACTGGTAGCGGGGGCACTCACACTTTTTCCTATAAAATTTTTTGATTTTTTGGCGTTAACTCGTTGTGTTTTAGTGCATTTTGACACTATTTTGAAAAAAAGTAGCTGAAAGTTCCACACTAGATGATCACCATTTCTGGTCTCCTGGAAGGCCATTTCCCGCGGTGCTTCCTAGAGCCACTCCATGACTGAAAAATATTTGCAGGGGCGGATCATCCATGAGGCTGGTGAGGCTGAAGTTTCAGGGCCCGGACCCCGAAATTTGTAGACAGTTGCGGCTTGTTAGTTCTAGACTAAAACTTGTGCCAATTCTGCGTACAACAGTTCAATTTTTTTCTGAAAAATATTTGCAGGGGCGGATCATCCATGAGGCTGGTGAGGCTGAAGTTCCGCCGCCCTTGTTTGCCTTTGTTGTTTAAACAAAAAAGTAGCAGTACAAAAATAATTAAAATAGAGTCAAAATTGCAAATATATGTACGAGGGGCCCTCAGTCGCTTTCAAGCATCAGGGCCCGAAGGGACCATACTGTGTGATAGAAGGTTGAGCTGTTTTAGACTTCAAAAGTAGGTAAAAAGTAATTGTGCTGCATTCGAGAATGTTCTGAAAAGCGTTTCAAATAGATAAAAGCTTTAAGTAGCCTAGCTCAACAAGGGTTTCTATGCATAAAGAGCTATATGATACCTTAAACTTTAACCTTTTTCTTATAGGATGTTTACACGATCGAGCAAACATCGAACAGCTAGTTCGACGTTCTATGGTAATTAGCATGCTAATTAGGAGGGCGGGCAGATTGTAATTGGAAGGCCTATATAACACGTGATCAGCTGTGGGCTGAGAGCCTAAGCCTAGGCCTACATTTGAGCCAGGGGCGGGGTTTCAATAGGCCTGCTTGAGCCAGCTGGATGTTTGCTCGGCGTTTGCTCGACGTTTGCTCGACGTTTGCTTGATGGTTGCTTCGTATAGGCTATGCTTTATGCATGCTTGATGTTTGCTCAATCGTGTAAACACCCTATTACGCTTACCTGCGCCGTGGGTTCTAACGCGCCTGTGTCTAGTGCGTTCGCCCTCAGTTCTGCGGGTGTAAGCGGACATCTCAAACTGGTACATTCGGTCCGCCTGCAGACCACCTACCAACGCCTCTGTACTCGTGCTGTTATCAACGTCCAGCAGTTTCTTGGTATGTTCCAACGCCTCGCCGGCACCACTCACCGCCACGTAGTGAATTCGATAGCCCCGTACCACGCCTGCGTAAAAATACAACTAATATGCTCGAAGTGGTACAAAAAGCCCAGCTGTCGCTAGGGAAGACGCGTTACAGCCTATACAGCAACAGGGTGGCCTTTAAGGTCATTCAAGGTCGACGATTTTCATCTCATCTGAAACGGCTTATGCCACTTCATTAGTGATTAATAGTAATCTTCCGTCATACGACCACTTACAGCTCAAAACTTTCTATTAAAAATTGCGGCCAAACCGCTGCGGATGGAGACATGGTTACTATTGACGGGGTATAAAAATTTGCCTGCGCTCTATCTGATGGTACCATCGCCGACCCCCTACGATTTACCGTTTAGCCACAACACATCCGTGACAGACGAGCAGACGACGGACGACAACCGTGCCAGAGACGCGCGTCTAAAACGGTAAAACTGCACGGCTGTATTCAAGCGTGATCGAACGAACGACATGACAGTGCTGGCTAGACGACCCACCTTTGGCCACCGTAGAATAAACTTGCCTTATGAATTGGGTTGGGTTTTACACTTAAAGCGCGTTCAGAGCGACGTAACCGAACTAAACCGAACTGACACGGTTTATTTTTTAACAAACTGACCAATGCGCAAGCAGGGCGAGCACACTGGTCATTGGCTGACGCCTACGTGAGCGTAGTCACTTAGGCCACCGACGCCGTTGGACGGTGCCTACTGTAATGCATGACTGCTTGGCCATTGGCAGTTCGTCAGAAACTAAACCGTGTCAGTTCAGTTCAGTTCAGTTACGTCGCTCCGTACGCGCGTTAGCGGTAAGACGTAAGACTTGCGATCGCGAAATCATGGGTTCAACTCCCGGTCGGTCGGGACGCTATCAAGTGGTTACTACTTGGATGGGTGACTGTCTGCGGACAGACTGGTAAACCATCTCGGTATAAAACCAACCATCAAGGTCAACTCAGCCTTCTATACTTTCGGGGAAGTAAATCGAGTGTCATCCCATATGGCAGGTGACGCTCCGTAGGTTTGAAATGGGTTCTCCTCATAGAAACCTATACCTTTTAAATCTTTTATCATACTTATTCCACGCTGGCACTTGTAGGGCCTATACGGCCAGCATCATGCCACCCACATGTGATAGATATGATAGCCTGAAGAATAATAAACGCTCAAAAATTGGCTTAAAATTTGGCTCATTAGCCGTAATAATTCTGAAGCCAGTAAGAGCAACCTCGCGAAACTTTGTCACGTGATGTGCCGTAAGACAGGCGCGAGAATTAAGTACAATTTTAGCGATGGCGCTCACTCTTTCCCGTACAATTTGCAAAAAGCAAAAAAAGTCCAAAATACGGTGCGACAACTTCGGACTTTTGTCGCGAATATCTCAGAAACGGATCGAGCGATATCGACAAGCGGAAAACGGCGTTATACGCACAACACAATATCTGGAGTGGTATATAACGAGATGTAGTGGATGTAGATACAATATGTAATAATGTAATATTATAGGAATTAATCGTCACGGGTGCAGCTGTTGTGAGTGACCTGGGTTTCGCTGAAGCCTGTCGTCGGCCGGTCTCCATTGAACGATGACAGCTGAAGAGTTTAACGCTTCCACACGAAACCTTCGCGGCGGTCCAGGCACTGTAGCAACACACGGACAGACAATCTCAGCGCCGCATTTAAATCCATAAAAAACGTCGAGGGCCTCTCGCACAAATTTTCTCTGACATCAGTGATTGATTTGTGAAAAATTAGCTGGGGGTTGAACCTTTCGACAGCCGGAACCGACCAAAATTGTGATGTAAATTGTATGTATATAATATAGTACATAATTTGACAATGTGTTTTAGGGGGGGTGAGAAAACAGTTGGGGGGAGTTCAACCCCCAGCCCTCCAGCAATTCAAACACTGTCTGACATTAACGTATATATATACATGCAACATGGCGTAGATCCCATAAACCAGAGAATGTCCGTCGTGTTGCTCCAAGTAAACTTCAAAAGTCCCAGCACGCCTCGAAGCGGCCCCACAGACCAAAAAATATTGTGCTGCTGTCCAAAATTCTCTGTCTTGTGATGCCCCCTTTTGTGGGGTCCCATGTTAAGTTAAACATGCTAAACATGCCCATATAGAACCGCCTTTGATAGTGTACTGTACTTGCTGCTCGTTCGCTGATAGTTAAAAATTAATATGTTAAAGGTAGTCCTAGCTGCTAACGGCAACCCATTTTAGAGCTACGGAGCGTCACATGCCATATGGGATCACTACCGGTGTTACTTGCTTGCCACCAGACACAGACCTGTAAACACTCCAACCACAGCGAGACAAATCGGTAATAGATTTACTTACTCTGCTTCGTCTAGATATTCGTACTTCCCTAGCGCGCAAAACTCTTAATAAGTAAGTAAAAAAGTAAGTAAGCACACAGCTTACCGTAGTCAAGAGTTTGTAGCTGGATCGTATCCGTGCTGGGTCCCTCCCCACGTGACGTCCTCGCAGCCAATCGCAGGTGGTAGACGGTGGCCGGGGTCAGGTCCGTCAGCAGGTAGGTTCGGTACGTGGGGGAGACGGTAACCCGGACGTTCTGACGGAAGTGCGTGTCGTTATAGTACAGCTCGTAGCTCTCTATTCTGTCATCCCCTGCTTCGGCGCCGAGTGGTTCCGTCCAGGTAAGCTGGATCGAGTTGGCCGAGCGGACTTCACCCTCGAAGTCTCGAGGAGCTCCGACGACATCTGGCGGCAGCAAAATGAAATAACTAAATTGTCAAGCCTAAATGGACAAGGCTAAATCTATTCGCGGTAGCCGCCGTGGCATAGCATTAGCATGCCGTTGATAAGCAATAGTATAGTCAGAAGTTACAATAAGTGTTCAAAACTGATGTCTCTTTACACAGGCCCGGAAACGTGACTCCACTGATCACGTTGCTTTGCGACCATAGACATTCTTCACGAATGGCGAATACATATCCGGGCTTTTCGGCGTTGATGCGCTATATTAATTCATGTTTTACTTACTTACTTACGAACTTACTTACAGCGACAAGAGACAGTAGTTTGACTGCAGCAATAAAATATGACTGACAGTTTCATCATCATAATCAATATAATCATCATCATATTTGTTCAATCAACAATAGTTGGCAGACCGCAACTCAAGTTACAACACAAACGATCAATAATATAATTACTGCAGGTATAAAAAAATAAAACTGTTGTAGAAACAAACGCATACAATACTGTCGTCGCTACCGCGGGCAGTAATTACACAAAACTAAAACATGGTATGATAAAAATAATATAAAATGGTAGAATAAATAACAACTAAATTTACCGTCAGAGTTGAGTTCTGCCTGCACATCTAAAATATACAATTACAAAGAATCAGGATGATGTTTTAACTCAAATTCAATCAATAAATTTGCTTAAATAACAAAAATTATAATAAATACTGACATCAAAATATTATTATTATCTATCTCCAATCAAACTTTCTGTCATTACAAGTGACTACCAATATATAGTATTAGTTTCTCTATTGCATATCAGTATTAATTATTTTTTTTAAATTGGTAAATATAATCCCAAACAAGTTTTGAAATAAAGTAAATATTATTGATCTGGAATTACCAAAATCTGGCTGATTCTCAACACAAAAAAAGTCTTATAGAGTGAAACACTATATTAAACTGCTGCACAACAAATGAATGACGCCAAAACAACAGCAAAAAACACTCGCGGTCATCACTCGAAGAAAAGTGTAACTTTAACTTTCACACTGCAAAAGGAGACAGCAAAAGTATAGCACTGACCTTGACAAAAGTTAGAACTTTCAGAGTGGTCTATCTAGCACTTTTTATATTTTCCCGAAAAATCAACTGTTTTCTTCATCCACAGCGTCAAAAGTTAAGAAAAGTAGGAAAGACATGAATTTGCAATTTTCCCAAGAGATCTGGAAATTCGCGACGGTTTTCAGAATTTCCATTACTTTGTTTCTAAATTTCCTCAAAATGAGAACTTTCAGCTGCACATTTTACATTCTGGACGAAAATTTTTCAAGACGAAAAAGATTTTTCGGTCGTATATACCGGTGGAAGTGGTGACGTTGATAATACGTGAGAGTGGTCCGTCACCGCTGCGAGTGAACGCCAGAACTCGCAGTGAATAGTGGCGATGAGTCAGCAGATTACTGATCGTTGTCAAAAGACTATTCTGATTGACCTCATGCACAGTCCACAGACTCACAGGCAGCAAGGGCGTCAGCGTGTAGTACACCTTGTAACCCTGCACGACCGCAAACACTTGCACACTGAGCAGTAACAGCAAAGTCCAAAGTAATCTGACAAAAGACAGAATCGCTGGCAACTCAACTATTCGTTTGTACTCGCCCCAGGCGGCAGCATAGGACTAACGGTTTGGCTGTAACTTGCAATGGCATGTTTTGGCTGGGGGAGGGTTTGACTTTAAATCAGATACCTCCGTCTAACACATCGTGTCGCTGGAACCCACAAGTGTATCATTTCACAAGGTAGTGTAGCGACATTATTAAGGTGAGGCGGCCAAAACTGCAATCACTGGATTAAGTTTCTTCGTGATGTTGCATGCCAAAAAAATGTTAAAATCGGTCATTGCTTCACGGAGCAATTCAAAAAAGCGTCACGTTTTTTGAGACACGGTGTAGCAATGACAAAATACCTGTATAATGCCGTTAGGTAGGGCGGGTTCTTTCCACTGAACTACGACCGTGCTGGGGCTGAGTGAACGAGCCTCAACATCCACTGGAGGACTACCTGGAGCTAGACACACCGATACAAGCACAGATACAGACAGACGTATACAGGCCCGTAGACAGACACAGGCCCGTCGAGAGGGTGGGGTAGAGGGGGGTTAGCTACCCCGGGCCCCGCGACGTTTGAGGGGCCCCGCCGTCACTCAGAATATAAAGTACACCTGAATGCACCGTTTTTTGAAAAAAAATTCAAAAATTTTCTCCCCACAGGGGCCCTGCGAAAATGCTCCTCCGGGCCCCGCTGTGGCTCTTGACGGGCCTGCAACAGACAGACAAGCCGGTAGACGACGTGCTTGCAAGCTGCATTGGTATATTTATTCTTAAATATGTTATTAGACCTAATTGTCTTAATGTAGACAAAACAATATTAAGGCTGTAGCAACAGTTGTGTGGACAGACAGACGCAAGAAGGCGCAGACGCAGACGTCTACAGACACGCTGTGTGAATTTAAGAGCTGTTCGTTGTTCGTGAGCCAACAGACAACAGTGTCAGTAAGCAGATTTTTTCAGCCGCCTCAGTAACACAGTATAGGTCATTCATTTACAAAATAAAATCTCGAATCCCGTCATTCGAATTTGCGTATAAATTTAGGAACACGTTTAAGAATTATGACACTTGGTAATTCAAAAGAAAAATAGCTTTGACAAGCTTTTATAATTTCAATGTTACTTGTATTAAACTATCCATATATCTAATATACAGTACATGTAGGCTAAACACATAATACTAACCCATAACCCACAACAAACTTATGCAGGCAGAAACTAACTACCGGGTACAGGAATAAAGAACTGAAGACGTTGTTTGGGTAAATTTGTTTTACGAAATTCGGCCTGGAAACGAACCGGGCCTATTCCACAACTCCCGAAACCGCATAAAAATTGACCCGCGTTCAACTATGGGATACATAACATTATAGACATTAGACATCATAAATTACATAAATAAGCAAACAGCTGATACCGAGCTGGCTGGTGGTAGCTTCGACGGAGTGGCTGGGCAGACTTCGTCCGACGCTGTTGACCGACACGACCCTTAGCTCGTACTGCGTGAAAGCCGTCAGCCCTCTGACGTCATACTCAGTCCGGCCGATGACGTCACGAATCTCCCGGAATCCCCCGCCGGCGTCGCGCGTGACGTCACGGTGGTGGAAGTCCCCACGCTCCCGGCTGCGGTTGGGGGGAGGGTTCTTTGAACGGTACTGTACGACGTAGGATCGTACGGGGTCGAGTTGAAGATCACTGGGTTCCGCACTCCAGCTCAAGGATATGCTGTCAGCCGTCACGCCCGTCACCAGCAGATCCGCCGGCGCACGCGGCAACGCTGCACATTATAAGGTAGTGCAGCAACACTATAAGGGTAAAGTGGGCAACGCCGAATATCACTAGACAACAAGAATGGCAAACAGTCCACATAGATCACTATAGAGGCCGGAACGGCAAAGCATCGTACCTACACTGTTGTCTATAGCAAAACATCCTAAGTACGGTAGTCATAAACCAATCAGGAACTATTTGCTGTGCTCTGTAGGCTTAGATGCTTAGATGACGTTTCACTTATTCTGTCTGTTATCTGGCAAAAAACTATGAGATCTCTTGTTATTAAAAATCGGTCGCTGACAGCATTGTCGTGTGTTTAATACAATTGCGATTACAATACGTAAACAATATGCGGAAAAACAGCCAAATTATTACTGTACCTGTACTCGTGGTATCGTCTCATTTCGCCTAATCGCTCTTCCAGTTGGGTCTACTGCAGAGCCCCAACCAAAATCGAACTAAGGTTAGGGTTAGGGTTAGGGTAAGTATACGACGCGAAATGAGATTAGGCGAAATGAGAC
>Ga0209671_1006086_pt1 | contig 12311 bp, 6 predicted proteins | sample WorMetHERISLAND2_2_FD_187401 | JGI IMG/M metagenome (GOLD analysis project Ga0209671, IMG submission 187401) | Marine gutless worms symbiont microbial communities from Max Planck institute for Marine Microbiology, Germany - Olavius geniculatus... | ecosystem: Host-associated > Annelida >...
GTCCTCGTATTGGCATCAGATTTCATTCGTGTTGTTACTTTATGGTCAGCGCATCGACACTCATCTGACAGTAAGCTTAAGTAAGCTTAAGTAAAATGCATTAGCCAGCGAGGAATGACTATATATTATGCGTCAGTGATCCAAAAGCATGTAATAGTTGGCTATACTTTCCGTAATTATCTGTAGGGCAAAGGTCTCAAACGCAAACGTTATCGACACAGCTACTTGCGACGAAGTTTCATGCACTAGCAAAATTTACCAATAACTATCATGATTTTGTTCGTTGCTAGCACTTTCTTCATAATAACGCGTGCCACCCATTGCATAATTAACAAAAAAGAAAATAAAACAAAAGAAATAAAGAAAATGTCGGTGCACTCACACACTGTCGCATTTTTCTTAACAAGACCCACCCACAAAAAGTATCAGCGAAGTATCGTAACTGCTTGCAGCAGATCTAACGTGACAACTGACCTTTGTGCACAGTTTTACACTACTTAATCACTCTCAAGAAGCACGGCAGGTGTCGCGTCATACGTATCGGCGGTGCTGCTTACGTCGAAAAACAAAGATGTCATTCATTTGTTTTGAACGATAGGCTAGAATATTGTCATGAAGACGAGCCGTGGATTAGTGACATGCAGTAGGACTGTTGTGCTGCAATATCCGCTGCAACGTGCGCATCCGGAGGAATGACCGGATATCGACAGGTAGGCTACATGGCCAGCTACAGAACGTCGTGTTATCTGTCGGTCGAATACAGCGGACAGGCGACAAGACAGCTAGCGGATACGACGACGATCAAGGCTTCCGTGCCGACGATGACGACGAAATTGAACGCTGTCGTACTCGACACATACACGGTTTCACTGCATTATTACTTCTCATGTCCTCGTCGGTCACTACCGCTACTGCTACTGCGGCTCTTCTACACGGTGTTTCATAAAAGGGACCCCTTTTTGTTTTTTCACAATCACTCAAATGCTGATCAGTTTACACAAGATTTCCACCAGTTGTAGCTAAAAAATACTAATTTAAAATATTGCAACAAAATATGGCAGTTGATTAAATATTCTTTGCTAATCGTGAAGTAATGCTGACGTCATAATGTGTCGTGAGTACAAGCTTGCTTGTCTCAACTGGTGCTGTCAATTGCTACCCTGCTTCGATAATGAACTTCATCTGGTTCGCTAATGAAAAATGTTTATCGTGTCGGCACTAGGCAATATGGGGACATGCAATCAGGCGTCTTGCGATCCAAAAACGCAAACATTTTGCAAGCTCGGTGTGCTAGTGCACTGTCTTGCTCGAACATGTTAAAGTCCAACTATCCCCACAGACACGTAAATGCGATCGCTTTGCACGTTTTTGTGGCTGCAACTGTAAAACTTCAAAAATTTGTCATCAGTGAACCAGATTTTTCACTATCGGAGCAGGGTAGCAACTGACAGGACCAGTTGAGACTATCAAGCTTGTACCCGTGACACATTATAATGTCAGCGTTACGTCACAACTAGCAAAGAATATTTAATTAACTGCTACATTTTAGTGCAATATTTTAAATTAGTATTTCTTCAGCTACAACTGGTACAAATTTTGTGTAAATTGATCATCGTTTGAGTGAATTATGAGAAAAACAACAAGGAATCCCTTTTCACGAAACACCTTGTAGTCTTTCTTCTCGCTAGCACCTACAGTTAACGGTTATCGCTTCTATCTACGTCGTCTTCGTCGTCGTCGGAAATTAATAGATACAGGTAGAGATTAGTAAAGTGTAACCGTAGGACGTTGTGATCACACGTGCATAAAACAAAGTTATACTACTATTATTAACAGGACGACATCAAAACAACAAGTACGATAATAATAACTGGGGAGTCTACGTGTGTCATACTGCGCGCGCCATCTTGGTGTGATATTTGATTCAAAACCGCCCGTATAAAGTCACGTATCAGTGAAACCGCAAGTGCTTGCTTTTTAACCTGAGAAGGCTGCGACAAATGCGAGGTGTAGTGACTGATGAAGTCGTGAAACAGCTACTGACGTCACTGGTTTTCAGCAGACTAGACTATCGCAACTCTGCGCTTTTGCGTCGACTCAGTTACTTCAGCAGTCCGCACTATATACGTCTTCTCTCTCAAGGCACGAATTGAGTTTAAAATCGCCACGTTGCTGCACATCAAATTTTTATCAACGGAGGCGGGCACGTCTTAGCCTAAAACAATCAATTCTAATAGAGCTAACAACGAACTCCGTATATACGTGTCAGCTATGCAGCTCTCGCTTACGCTTGTGCTTGTAAACTCTACGAAAATGGAAAATGTCAACAAAATAGATAGCAGTCGATGCCCCGTTTCTTAGCGGTAACTGAGCTTGTTCTTCGGTAAATGAACTAGAGTGTCGAAGACTGCCAAGCGGTAAAATAGTAAATAGTAAATTTTGGGCTTCATTGTACAGCCCACGAGTGTGACAGACAAACGGACAAATATACATAGTATGCTCTCGTGTCAGCAGCAAAACAATATTTCACCATGCAGTTACAGCAATTGGGCAAATGTCTCACTAATTAATTTATGTGCTTCGACTGGCGTCTCAAAAACTCCAGCTTTTAGTTGGGCACGTTGCGAAGGGCTGCATTAACAGTATTTGATAAGTGGTCTTCAGTAGTTAGCCAGAGATCATCAACCGCTGTGGCTGTGGACTATCCAACTCACAGATACGCCCGTTTCTCAATGCAGCTGTATTCATTGCTTAGAGCTCCACGTATCATTCTCCTGTAGTGTTATAAAACACAAAGATTTGTAGCAGAAAACGCTCATATGCTGTTAATGAATAAACCGTTTTCATAGAATTATATTATGCGTGACTTTTTCTACAAACCGTCGAAATTGTACGAAAAAAGAAACCTACAAGTTTTTTGCCTCAGAAGGGCTTTTTAGTGTAATATTCTTCGAAAAGTTTGTCCAACAGAAGCATTTTAATAACGAGCAAAAATATCCACGTTTTGTATTGACATGTATGCGGCCGTCCGTTTAGTCGCCGAGAATCGTACGCGCCAACTGCAGCGTGTGATCCACCAGCGGCAAGTAAACATGTACGCGATATACGTGTCATTTTCGGGATATTTGTGACGATCTTGGCCTTTTAAGATGAAAATTGGTACACCGATCACTGCTGCTTTCGTGAATGTTTACGCATTTGGTTTTCAAATGCCTTTTCGGTTGTTTTTAGTTTCAGACGGACGAACAAAAAGTCAAGGTCTGTAACCGCGGCCTACCAGGAGGATTGTATCAACTAGATTCTTTAGCTGCGAGAAGTGTCTCAATTTCTGCGGATTTTATGTCTGAACAGCCGACTATCTTATTGAACACGATCAAGTGCAACTTCAAGGCGCGTCTCTTCGGACAGCATCATTCACTGTACGGCGTCGTAATTCCAGTGCCTTTTACAAGACTTAAACAACTTACTTACTTACCGGCTTGGTCATGTATTAAGAACTGGACCAGGAGGCTAGCAGCAAGTCCACTTAACTGCCAGGTAGATATAGTCTAATTAGAAATTAGATTGGGCAGCCAAAGAAATAGGTGGACGACATGAAACTTCTAACAATTTAAAATTATTGTTTGAAGTGGACTCGATACTCCTGTCGTCTATACTTAGATTTTTCGCCGTAAACATTGGTCACAAGTCCGGCGCGTTAATACGCCATAATACGACTATACGGTGCTGTTCATAAATGACAGATATCTGGTGGTCAGCGTTCACATGTGACGGGCTGAACATTGCAATGTTGCAGTCGACGCAAATCGTTGGTAATGACTGCGTCCAGTCGTCAGAACAATGCGGCAACACCGTACATCGATCGACCCGATCTGACGTTTCCAATGTTTCTCTGTCGTTTTCGCTCGATAAAAGTTTCATTACAACAAAGGCGGTTTGCTGTTAACGAGCCATGGGCCGCGGATCATTTCCCAATAAAAACCGAATTTCCTGGCGACGTGGCATTAGCTCGCCGAACGTCTTGTAGTGCAATAAAATTTTATAGCGACGCCTCACGGACGGATATCAACGTCGTCGCATTTTACCAATGACTTCGCCGACTGTGTAATGTTTTCTTTACGTGACACTGACAGATAACAACGTTTACTTAATCGCTTAATGTCCAGTAGCGGCAACCGAAATTACCCAAGTGATTCACGTGATTAAAAATACAATTAGTTCAAAAACAAAAGAGACAATAATTACAGACTGTAACAAGAAATTTGAGCTTATGCTCACGAGACTCGCGAAAGCCTATAGCAGTTCCTATTCGCAAACTAACACTGGCCAGCAACGGTAAAAAAACGACTTTTACGGGGGTACCGCTCTTTGATGCCCTCGTACGATTTCCTATTAGTGATTAACAGTAACCTAGGCCGTATTTCGCACCGTTATTGAGATACAGGGATTTATTGGTTAAAAATCGCAAATTTTTTCCGACCCCTCTTATTTAGCGCCTTCGTTCGGGGTGATTCCCTTCGACTTTATAGAAAAGCTTTACGGTTCCTGAAACTAGAGTCTTCCAGGCAGCCGATGGTAAAGATTTGGTGATCTTAGCTTGCACCGTTTTTGACTGATCCACCCGTGTGACGGACAGACGGACGAACAGACAGACGGACAGACAGAACATTTTTCATGACAGAAGCTGCTGACAGCGTGTAACAGTTGACTTGGCGCATTTGCTGCATTTCTTTTCTTCGAACTTGCGCCATATAAATGTCATTAATAATAATAATAATAATAATAATAATTGCGATGGCTAAGACTTGCTGAAAGCAGTAGCTGCTTTCGCGCATAAAAATCAGACTGGTCGACTGTGCCCTGATTCTTTCTGAGACTTTGGCGCTTTATAAATCATTTACTTACTTACTTACTATACATGTATGTAAAACATAAAATGACGTGAAATGCGCTAAACGTAGAAATGGTTGCTGTTACAGTTACGTAGTTAGCAGAACCAAAAAAGCTGTCGGCACTGGCAGATAATAATATTACGTGATTCTCACTGCCGTCATTTGCAAGCAACCTTGAGCAAGTTGCTAACCTACTATGTGCTCAGACCAACTCAGCCTCCTACCCTTCGTGGGACGGGAAATGAGTAGTAGCTTACGGGCTACGGGATGAAGGCCTAGTGTGGCTGATTGGGGCGGTGGTATGTCTGCTTGCTGCAAACCGCGGGTCCAATTGTTCGTTCATGCGGGCAATGGATGGCCGCATAGTGCGCTGCGGTATCATTAGCTCATGCCAATCAGCTGCCACTTCCAAGATTGTAAAGCGCTTCTGGTCTTGAAGAAGCATGTAAGAAGCGCTACAGCAAGTACGTGGAGTTTACCTTTACCTTTACTTTTACGTGACTCTTGACGTCCGGTGATCTTTTGAACTGAAATTTTTTAATAGCGCTGCTGTGAAAAATGTTGCAGCTGTTTTTGTATATTTTTTTCGGATTAGGATCCCGTGCAGTACTGTCAGACGGACGAGCAAGACGCGTAATGAGGCCTGTTGAGACAACCGCATAATAATGTGTCGTATAACTCACGCGACACACTCGAACACTGAATGTTGTCAAGTAAAGCACACATCGTCTTCGTATATTCTTCTGGACATTAGTCTTTGTTATTGTAGTCACCATCTAAGTCTGTTATTTAACGCTGCAACGGTTCAGTCTCGCTATTCACGCTGTCTGATATGCATGATATGCGCGGTCCGCCTCTGCAATGGCGACACAAACATTATATATAATACGCTGTGTTTAAAAAAGTCCTACTTTGTCGTTTCTGATGTGAAAATTTTTCATTGGCGTTATCAGCGGAAAAAAAGTTTACCCCCATTGATGGTGTGATAACTTGGCAGCTCTGCTATCACGTTAGTTCAATGAAACTCTGGCATAGCTTACAAAACAATGAAACACTGTTGAAAAAATCCATTATTGACTTTTTTTATAATTACGCCAATAATAGACCGATTCTGGTGATCACATGCATTGTGGACTACCTAACAAAGCCTTTTGGAGCCATGTTTTTCTGCACCATCTTAATCATTGACCATTATCACTGGACTGCAGCCACCAGCATCTTTTCCGAGCTAAGGATGACATCGCTCTAATTGAGTTATTATTTCTCTACGTGCATCATTGTCTTCATTTTCGTCGATGCAATAACAAATTTGGGACCATCACTAGTTGTTGAAAAGGCGCAAACATTTGCATCGTTATTGCACGCAAATAAAATAAGTCTAATAATTATTGCATGAGACCTACAGTAGGCCTACACGTGACAACCTAGACATCAAGACATCGATGTTGCAGAGATACCGTATGTATAAACAATATATGTGTAATGCATATACTGGGCAAATACAGTGTCAACACCATGCAATTTGCATTGTAAATGAATATACCGCCTATGTGCTCTCAAAATGGTTATTATCGCACACCGTGTTTTTAAAAAAATGAAAAAAGTTTAATTTGCGGTTGTCCATTTTTTCTTCTTTTGTTTAAACTCGCACATAGCAAAAATTACATAACGGACGGAATGAAATTTGGCATGCGCATATTTGGGTCCAGTAACATGATGTGCAATGTTCTATTTTCACCCTGGTCAACTCGTACGCCAAGTTTTTTTTACCCTAAATCGGTGGCCGGAAGTGCCGTGGAAAACGTGAAAGCTTAGCTAACGCAAAGGAAAGCAGTGCATGTATAAAAACCCACTGCGAACAAATCTATACTTACCGATCCTAGCAATCGACATTCGACACTCTATGCTTATGCTAAAATTTTATATTGTGCAAGTTGTCAGTCATTTCGGTGCAATTTACTGCTGAAACACGCATCGCAGTTTATAATTATAATCGCCAAAAATCATAAAACGCAGAGTTTTTTACAATTTTAAAATTGTTCAAGATCATCAATGTGGCTATTTGTGGAAAGCTCGTTAATAGTGCTTGTTACGGTGAGCAGCAAATCTGTGTATATCTGCAACCGTTTTCACGCTAAAGTAGTGAATAGTGGGCTAGCAGAAATGGCGCATTTTGTTAGGGTACTGTACCTAAGTTTGACGCTGGATAGTTGCTGTCGAGAATGGCATTATTGGCATCATTTATGTGCTTGCTACAAAAACTGCAACGGCGTGGCAAAATGAATTGAATTCACATGTCATGTAGCTTATGATAACGCAACGATATTGCATTCGTGGGCGAGCAGGTAACATACAATTATATTATTTCGCAGTCTTTTGTAAGAAACGCCTGTTCTGACGGCGTGTAGATGTACATGTCAAAGGTTAGTAAGTGAACTTCAATAAGTATAATACTGTCGTATAAGTTGGTGAATTCAAGTTTTTCCAGTTGAGGCGGGTTTGCAGCGCCATCTATAATGTTACGCCTCTAGACTGTGCCCAGTCGCAGCCGCAGCAGCATCAGCAGTCGGTTGCAGCAGCTGCAGCTGTTGTCATAATACGCCGACGTCGTCCAGTCGCGCTCAGTCTCTGCTGTCATTGACGACGTTTTCCCGACATCTACCACCTGAGCAACGCGATCATCGCCGGTGACCAAGGTAAGCGTAAAGTCACTCTCTTTATATTACTATTACGTTATTCTCGCTAGGTCTTTCTTAAATGTAATGTCTGCTTTTATTATCAGCATATTAATAATTTTAGCACCGCATAACTTTTTCGTCATGAACGACACCAAATCTATTCAGTTTTTACTTGATAAGCAAGATTTGTCCCAGAATGAAATGGTCACTACGAGATGCAGTATTGCATTTTGTATAATAAATAACAACTCAACTCTTTATATATCTGTCAGCAATTTCGTCATCTGTTAATGTGAAGAGTTAATGATTCGTCATATACGCATCACTAGAATATGCAGAAATAAAAATGCGAGATTATTTGTCTAGGACTAAATTTGCAGAACAGTGATGCATGCAACTTAGCAGAAATAAACAATAGACTGTAAGCCTATTGGAAATCACAAAAATGTAGGCCTCTGTTAACTTTGTCGTTACAACGACAAATGCAATATTGAAAACGTTCTAAAAATGCTCCAGATTTTATGTTACGTGCAATACACCGTGTTTCAAAACAGTCAAATTAAATTTTTTGTCATAACTTTGTCAAATTTTTACCAACTTCAACAGTTGTTGGCATGAAGATGGCCAAGATTATAAACAGATGAAACAATTTTGACTGTTTTGGGGACACGGTATAATATTACGCCTAAGCAATGAGAAAAATATTGCAAACACTTCAAAAGGAAAGCGCCGGGCTTGGCTTGCATTTTTAAATAAACAATTTCCTAATAATAAGTATTTGCTAATAAACTAAGCCGGGTATGCATATAACCTGTAGTTATTCGAGATATACTGACAGCATTATGTATGCAGTAAAAAAAGCTTATTGCGGCGGCTGATGGCTGGTTGAGCGATTTCATGTTTTCAAACCGTTAATTGTAGACAAGTGAGTGCAGCATACATATTCGTTATTCGGCACTATACTTACATTTTCCAGTCCCGCATTCTTTATTGTCTCATATCCTACTCCTCTATTTATATCTTCTGCATTTTGGTCTGCATTTTTGTGTCGCGTTTCCAGCGTCTCCGGTAAATCCCACCCAACTCGAATACGTTTGTTTTTTTCTAGGCTCGCGGCGGGCTGAATGGTAGATGGCGTGATGTTGCACGTGGTGACGGTATTAGCGAGCGGTGGATGCACCACGTGGAGGTCAATGAGACAGTGGCCGAGAGTGTGACCACCCACGGTGGTGTGACCTGACAATCACACGGTGCGATCAAGTCCGCCTCATGCATAGCGGAACATTGTACGCCACAGAGAACGGTTATATGTTTCGCCCGTACTTCCAGTTTCCGCGGGTCGCTCATCGACATCAGATCGTCGTTGATACTTTGTCTTCACAGTCGCATTCATTCGCATTCGACGTTATTCATGAAAGCACTTAATCCCGATCTCGAATCAGACTGCTTCATATAGTGTTCGGCTACAAATTATCTCAGCACCTACACACAATTACGCACACATCCAAATGTCATCACACGTCGTAGTAATGGGTAAATATTATGTTACTCCAGATAAACTGAACCGTAATGAGGTTGCTTTTACAGTGACGCTACTTATACGTATACAAAGCTGGCACAATGAAGAAAATGACTTGCTGCATTTTTCGAACATACAACGAACTGAAACGAAGCAAATCTGCTTTTTCGTGGCCACTGTTTCCTCCACGACCATTACGGTCTGGGCCTGACCAAGCCCGCCACCTTCCTGAGGCTCCGGTCCCGCGGCCACGAAAGAGCGTGCAGTCGCATACACGAGGCGTCCCTCGTGCTGCGAGCCACGATTCTATAGCGCAATTTGGTATACACTGTGTTTCGATAAAAACAGTCAAAATATTTTTGTCATAACTTACGTTAAAAGTTCACCAACTTTGGTAATTTTTGGCGCAATGATGGCCAAGACGACAGAATTGCATAAAGTGCATTTGTATTTTATTTTACCTAATGTATGTCTACATACTACTGTTGTTCTCTTCAGTAAACATTGTAACGATTTAATTAAACATATAATAAACTGAAATGTTTTGGGGCCTTCAACAAATAGTCTATCAACATCGACATTTCACGACAATTAAGCAGCTGAAGCAGGCAATCGTCACTGAGTGAGACAAACTGTCTCAGCGTTTGGTAATCGCGCTATTGGTCAGTGGCGTCGCCGGCTTGAGTGCGTCGTCCAGCAGCAAGGCAGACATATTGAACATTTGATGTAAAAACCGCGAGATGCAAGTTACTTTGGACAATAACTGAGACAATAAACAGCTTGTTTTTAATTGTTGTTGTTAATTTTTTTACAATGCGTTGCTACAGATATCATCTTGTTTTCAGTTGTTGCTTTTAAAACATTGATATTTCACAGAGTAATGTTGCAACACACATGAGGTGTGGTGGGATATTTAACAACAATGTTACTAAAAATTTTCTCCTGATTCCGACAATGAAAGATTTTTGAAAATCGGTTCTTGATAAAGTTATTGGCGCAAAACATGTGTGCCATTTTTAGCCCACCCTGTATAGATGTCGCTGTGTTGTCTGGAGTTTGCTTGAAAGGAAGCATAGCTGCACTTCGTCGAAGAAAAACCAAAGCTTTTGTCAACTACTTCGTTATTGCCAAAGTTGATGGAAGACTGTCGTGATATGCTGGGGAATAATAATCTGTCAAGAGAACGATGCAGGTTGTTGACGCAAGACTAGACGGACTGGGCAAGCACTGACCAGACTTCAGTGACAAAAACTTGTGGCTGATAAACAGTCGGACCCCGCTAAAGTACCGCGCATCTGTTCAGCCATGCTCAAGCTAGCATGCAACAAGCAGAAACTAATGTGCCTGCAGATATACAGAATAAATAAATAATCAAGGTAAGTCTACACAGCTCTGACGAGACGAAACAAGAAGTCGACAGACTAATGCTGTCTCGTCTCCAAGGTGACCTTTGTCAGGTAAACCGAGAGGCAGCCATTAGTCAGATAATGCGTCAGAAGAATCGCATTGAAATAGTTTAGTTATATTGCACGTTGCTTTCCCGTATACCAGGTCGCTATGTGACTTGCAGCATTATATCACTGCATAATAGAATCGTCACAGAGCGTTCTAAGACTGCGGCTTTCGCAGCTGAAAGCCCGAGTTGATGAGTAACGCTACAAAAGACTATGTGCAGTAGAAACCAGTCTCTGTCATTAAGAATGATGGCACAACTATGTCTATAGCTACTGAGAATAAACGCTATAATTTCGAAAGGCCGGCCCTATTCGCACCATAGTTGCAGTTTTTTTCTCTCCGGAACAACGGTTTTCATTTTTCTCTGTCGTGTTACGTCTGTTGACTTAGTTTGCACACGTCATACAAGATTTCGCCAAAATTTACTTTCTAAATGTACATTCAGGCATTTTGACGCCAGAATTTGTAATGGCAGCATTACCAACTGTGATGCTTATTATTGTATAGTTTGTTGATAAATCTGGATTTTGCACAATTTTTTCCTTCGTCGTCCGCGCAGGCAGTTTTATGAGCAAACGTTCTGGCACAAAAACAAAAAAGTGGCAGAAAAAAACAAAATAAAAAATGCGTCCCGAAATTGCGTAGAAAATGAAATGCGTGGGACGATGAGATGCGACGAAGTGCGACCGAAGCGACCCAGCAACTGATATTAGACGTCGTGCGATCGCTTTGTCTTGTCGCGTTCTCCTCCAGTGGCATCAGCGTGGGTTTGAGCGCGCCAGAAGCAGATTGGCTCGTAAAATCCGTCCGAGCGTGTTTTATCCAACTCGACCAACTTTCATACGCTTTTAGTACTGCAGTTTATTGCCCGGAAAAAGCGTCGACTCATTGGCTCGAATGTCCATATTATGTTAGTACGGCCGACTCTACATGTAGCTTCAGCACATTTTACAAACCACACGCCTACGCGTAGGGTAGGCCTGTATTTGTAATAGTGTGTGCAGTCTCCAATTTTTCGGTTTTAAATATGGTCTTTAAACGCTCGGATTAAGGTTTGTTTTTCGTTGAAACTGGTAAGCTGATGGTCTCGATCTTCCAATCTCGGTCTGAGAATGCATGATCTTGGTCATGGTTTTGGTCTTGAGATGATTTTGGTCTTGCTCAGAAGATCACTGACGTCTGAGCCGCAGAGTCCTGAGATTAATGCATCACTGGCGTGTTGGAGACACTGCTCTGCTCTAAGTAGGTGCAGCAGCTGCTACGATCCGTGTGGTTTGTACCGGCCCAGCTAATCTAGAGGTCCATTAGCTCGGCTTGCGCATAACGCCTGGGACGAATAAACGAACGGTTTCAGCAGCGGCGACAGTAGCGGAGAGAATTGACGAGACGGCGCCACGAGAACGTAGTCGCGACGCTATTCACAGACAGCTGCTGCACTGTGCGGAACTGTTCGCAGCGGTTAAACCTGCCGCCGCAGCTGTGTAGGCCTAAGCCATCATGTTGCTGTCGGCTCGTGCTCATTACTTCTCGGTCTTCATAATTATTACCGCCGTGATGTAAGACCTTGAAGACAAATTTTGCGGCCTTGTCTTTGCTCCTGTCGCTTATGCCCAAAGCACGGGTGTCGCTTTCACAAATGCGAATAAAAATTCGCATTGGAAAACCGGACGGCGGCTGCCAGGTTTATTTAGCACATATTTGCGCCCTGATTCTTTCTGAGACTTTGGCGCTTTATAAATCATTTACTTACTTACTTACTTATAAACG
>Ga0209671_1006088_pt1 | contig 12309 bp, 5 predicted proteins | sample WorMetHERISLAND2_2_FD_187401 | JGI IMG/M metagenome (GOLD analysis project Ga0209671, IMG submission 187401) | Marine gutless worms symbiont microbial communities from Max Planck institute for Marine Microbiology, Germany - Olavius geniculatus... | ecosystem: Host-associated > Annelida >...
CCATATGACAAGTGACGCTCCATAGCTCTGAGATGGGATCATTAAGAGCTATATGCACCTTTAACCTTTAACCTTTAGCATCGTACAGATCATTTTTTTTGCATTTTTGGTCACAGTTGACGTGTGGCGGGATATTCAATAATTACATTATTGCAAATTATCTGCAGAGTGTGCCAGCGAAAGAATTTTGAAAATTGGTCAATAATTAGTGAAGATATGGACAAAAGTAAAGTGGCAGTTTTTATGGCCCACGGTGTATGTGCCCATACAATGGCATACAGTGGAAACGCATCCGGCCAACACCCAAAGTAACCACACCCAATCAACGCTCAGATTATCGGTCAATGTCTATTACAAAAGTGATAACCACAGTTATGGAGAGAACTAGGCTATTCCAGTTTACAGAACACACTATCCAAACATTAGCAAATTCATAGGGGCAGACATTTGAAAAACTTAACCGTAATAAAATATGTCATTAAGCTTATAAGAAAAACAAAGAACTAAAATTGGATTAAGTTTGATTAAATTTTAAATGTTTTTTCGCTATCTATTTGTGTACCTCAATTATGCACAGAGGCTACCAACCCGCTGTTCTTGTTGGTAGTACGGTCGTCAGCAAACTTAATGACGACTTCTTTTCCGTTGATAACGTGTTCAGCTGCGTTGATCACCTGCCGTTGCAACAACAGATGTGACTGGTCACCATGATAGTCCAAAGAGACACTAGTCCGAATTGGGACAGGTTTCGGTCTACCATAAACAGGGGCTGTCATAGCCAAGGTGATGCAATTTTATCCATGTTCCTTACGGGGCGATTGAAAATGCATGACCTATCAAACGCAGGGCCATGAAAATTACGGACCAAATCGCAACCCTAGAATTTGCAGACAGTCGGACGATACATCATGATCATAGTGTAGGATGCTAAAAATGAAGCAGAAAAAACACATGACCACTGAACCATTTTCTATGACTGTATAACCCCCCGTAACTGTAAGCATCAATTTTACCTCATAATTTCTATTATCGTTTATTAGTCGAGCGTATAGTAACGGTCGAGCGATGGCATGCCTGTCGACATCACGCGAGTCCTCAAGCGACGAAGTCCCAGCTTCTCCAGCATATTAGACATCGTGCTCAGGTTCGTGATCGGTCTGTAGTTGGCCATGTCTGTCTGATCAAGTCCAGGCTTCTTTAACAAGGGAGTGACTCAACCTTGCTTCAGTGATGACGGAAATACGCCGGTGCTGAATGACATGTTCGTCAGTCTGGTGATGAGTGGTGCCATGACGTCGACGCTAGACTTCAGCGTGGTGGTTGGCATAAAGTCGACAGGTGACGACTTGGCAGGCAGCAAACGTATCAGCCTCTCCACTTCCCCAACAGCCACCACTGACAGCTCTTCCAGCAAACACGGGTCATGTCGGTGCAGTTGTTGACGATGAAACGCCGGAGTATTGGACAGACGCGACGTGATAGTGTCTGCAATCTTCTGTAGTTTGTCGGCGAAGAAGCGACAGAATTCGTTGCACAGCTTGGCCGCATCCTGCAGACTGGTTGTTGGCGGGCGGTCATCCGAGTACAGTAATTCTTTTGCCAAGCGCCAAGTCACTCGCTGTTCACCGGCAACGTCCGTCATCTGTTGTGTGTAAAAGGCGCTCCCCGATCGACGCGTTGATCTCGCAATTGGCAGCACGGCACGCAGCCCGGTATGCCACGTGATCACTGTCGGCTCCCGTCCGCTTCCAGCGACGCTCGAGTTGTCGTCGTGTCTGCTTGGCAGCGACTGCCGCATCAGATAACCAGCGACTGCTGCGCTTGCGGCGACGCTTGGTCTTTCTAATGCGACCAGTTTAATAGTGGAGCTGACTCACCTTCCATGCGTCTTCAACGGTTTGCATGTAGATGAAGCCGTAACGCTTTGACTGCTGTGTCTCGAGATGTCGGATGACTATGACTGAGTCAACGGAGCCGTACGACGCAGCAAATGTCATCAGGTCATTCTCCACTGTCACAGGATTGAGTGGCGCCACAAACAGGGCACGCGACGGCCACACATAACCACCAGTTACACTTCACGATGCATCAAACTTGACTAGGCTACTGATCCCATATCTCAACCGTTTTTGCCAAATCTGAATCCCAAGACTGGCGGCGTCCCAAGTACGAGATTTCAAAATCACAAAACGAGAAATCTGAGCTACTGCTCATGATACGCGCGAGAGCCTATAGCAGGTCCTGTTCGCAGGAAATCTTGGTCTATCTCCATCCATTTCGTCGCAATTCATTCTTTTTCAGCCAAAAATCGCCAAAAATCACTAAAACCCATATTTTTAGGGTTTGAGGTCATTCAAGGTCATCGATGTTAACATTTTTAAGAAGCTCGTCACCAGTGCTTGTTATGATAAGCAGCATGTCTGTGCCTATTTGCAATCATTTTCACGCTATATAGACAAGCCAACAAGGCGGATAAACACTTTTTAGAGAAGTACCCCTCTTTGACACCCGCATGCGCAGGCCTCCTTGCGCCTCTACAGGGTCCGGACGTAGACTGCTAAAATCTACATTCAATGCTGAAAATTTCATATGCAGATTGTCTCGGTCTATCTCCAGCCATTTCGGTGTAATTCATTCTTGAAATGCGTGTCGCAGCCCGAAATCGCGAAAAATTCACTATAACCCCTATTTTCGGGGGTTCAAGGTCATTCAAGGTCATCGATGTTAACATTCCTAAGAAGCTTGTCGACGGTGCTTGTTATGATAAGCAGTAGGCCTATGTCTGTGCCTATCTGCAACCACGTTCACGTTAGACGAGCCAATAGCGATAGAATAACGCCTTTTAAGGGGGTGGCCCTCTTTCGCCCCCTCGTTCGTGGGGACACCCTTCACCCAGCGGCATGAAATTTTGTCACAAAATACTAGAGACTCTAAGCTATCATACGGTGAAAAGTCGAAGTCTCTATCGCATCTGGTCTTCAAACAATACCGGGTTATGACGGACAGACAGACAGAATTACCGTAGCTAATACACGCTATAGGTATAGCTATGCTAGTTCTCGCGCGTAAAAATCAGTCACAACTACAAAATAATACGTGGAACGAGGTATTTGTCACATTGCCACGCTATAGCTGCCGCGTTTCAGCGTTTTACGCTCTTACGGACCTACATGTAAATTAAAGCAAAAAACTTTCACACGCGATAATTTCGCCCAAGACCATTTTGCCCTTTTTGAGTGTTGACTCATATCCCCCTTACATAGCTTTGTAAACTGTAAAAGTTCTTTGCTCTAATTTTTGGTGTTTTAGTCGATTTTTGGTCAAAATTTTTGGTATTTGATTTTATGACAATAACTGCATTCACTGTTTTAAGAATATATCGGGACGAGTAATAAAAGCTGGTGCAAAGAAAAATTTATTACACGTAACATTTTAATACAAGCTGTGCTGCAGCCAATTTTGTCTTTGAATAATAACGGTTGGTTGCCATGGCAACAGGGGTCGTTAGAAGGTAAATAAATGACAGCATCGGATAGCAGGACCGAAAATAGGGAAATAGGTAAAATAGGTAAAAACAGCGTGCATGTATCTTTTATGGGGACCAAGTTATACCACTTTGAAATCTCCATTGGCTGCAATGCAAAAATTTTCAATTTTTGCATGGTTGATGTGGCAACAAGGGGCGATCAAGGGTAACTAAATTTAAATTAAATGACACCTGAAAATAAAGGTGTAAGTGAAAACAGCGCGCAAATATCATAGGTTCATTTACTGTGGTACAAGAACCTTCCCATTGAAAATTCATTGCGGGAGCAAAAATTGGGGCAAAATAGAAGATAGGGTCATCGGATTTTCACTCTAAACAAATTCAAACTTACGCTTTGGGTCCCAAATCACTGTGCAAAATTTTGCCAAAATCGAATCAAAATTGCGGCCGTACGAATGAGTACAAACTGACAGACAGACAGACGCATAATCTGTCCCATGCTATGCTATAGCAATGGGACACCACAATCACTCTCTACACTTCAAACAAACCTGCCATTAGGCATTAGTCATATACATGAAATAAGTCGAAATGCAAACACAAACTGCAGACGACTAACTTCGGCGTTTCTGGAACATCAAAATTGATCCGCACATTACCGATTAGTTATATCCAACCAACCAACATCAATGCAGTGGGCGTAGACAAGGGGGCCCAAAGAGGCCAGCCCCCAATCCTCCAGACAAAACTATATGTTTAAACTGTACAGTACTAAATTTGCCAATTTGGTCAATTTATTATCGGGAAAATAATTAAAACTGTTGCCACCAGATCTCATCTTATAAAACTAAAATGCACCAAATTCGATTGCAGCTGAGGCTCCCTTAGCTGGATTTTAGGGGGTCCTTCTTCTATGATGTCTGAACTCGGATGGGAGTCTTTACAAAGTCGACGTAAAGTATCCCGGCTATCACTGTTTGCTAACGCCATGCATGGAGCAGTTGCTATTCTGCTCGATGGCGTTGTCAAACAAAACCACTTTACAAGATGCACTGGTTCTGATGAGGCACCGACTTTCTGACAGATATCAACCCATTGTGATACTTTCAAATACTCTTTCATTCAGCGAACTGTAGTTGACTGCAATCAGCTACCAAGTGAAATTCGATGTGAATCCACTCCAGTAATCTGTCTTAGCGGGACATTCTCAGCCATCACTTTTCTACTAACTGTTACTGATGTCAGCCGTGGCAGCTGGCAGTAAAAGGCGCAATGTGCCCAATGCCCATGGCCAGCAACATTCTGAAGTTCTGGAGGGGAGAGGAAGGGAGGGGAAAAGTAAAATGGGGGAGAAAAGGAAACAGAAAGACGACATGGGAAAGGGAAGAGGAGCGGAAGGGAGGCGAGGCCCCTCCCAATCGAAATTTCTGGATATGCTACTGCAATAATTTGACACAATGCGTACGGCTTTTTCCAGCTGGAATCGTGGCACTTTTTTTATTGTCCACATCTTCATCAAATGTTAACGGATTTTCAAAATTCTTTTACTGATGTACTCCGTAGACAATTAGCAACAAAGTGGGCATTAAGTATCCCACACACCATAACTGCGTCGAAACATTACCTTGTAGAATATCAGAGATCGTGGCCTCTGGCCAGTAGACTCCATCAAGGCAACACAACCACCACCATCAGTACTGTCACCTGGGGAATCTGTGAACAACGTGCAATAAAATAATAATGTTTTTAGAAAAAGTACGCAAACTGTTCTAATCTATCTGCAGTAATTTTGGTGCAATTCACTGTTGAAATATGCATCGCAGCCAAAAATAATCGCGAAAAAGCACTAGGTCTAAAACACGCTTTTAAATGTCAAGGTCATTCAACTTAAAGGTCATCAATGTTGATACATTTCACGGCATGCAGCAAGTCTATGTCTATCTGCAACCGTTTTTACGCGCGAAAGCAGCTATGCTATAGCGCGTCTTAGCTATCGCAATTCTGTCCGTCCGTCTGTCACACGGGTGGATCAGGCAAAAACGGTCCAAGCTAGGGTCTCCCAATCTTCACCATCGGCTGCCTGGAAGAGTCTAGTTTCAGGAACCGTAAAGCTTTTTCGTAAATTCGAAGGGGGTCACCCCGAACGAGGTCGCTAAATGAGAGGGGGGTGGTCAAAATTTGCGATTTTTGGCCAATAACTCGTCCCTAGGTTACTATTAATCACTAATAGCAAATCGTATACTGGCTGTCAATTGGCGCCGAATTCAATGACCTTGGATGACCTTGAACGCCAAAATAGGGAGTTTTACGGATTTTTTTTCACGATATCGGGCTGCGCAAGTCTATATCATTCACAAGAAGGCGCCACCGTCGCCAACGCCACGCGCGCCTACGACCGATGTGTACTATGGTCCCGATGGGCCGAGTCCAAGTGATACGCGATTTTCGAAACTATAACTACTGAACTGGAACTGCCATAGGCTTTCGCGCGTCCCGTGAGCTTTGCTCAAATTTCTGGTTATGCTAAATTAGTAGGCCCCTAGGTAGGCCTATTAACAGAAATCGCTCATTTTAAAGAAGGCTACCGTGCGGATCACCTAAAAGGCCGCAATTTAAACTGCTGAAATATACGTTCATTGCTAAAAATTTCATACACAGGTTGTCTTGGTCTATCTCCAGCCATTGCGGCACAATTTTTTGTTGAAATGTGATCGTGATCTTAGTTTGCATTGTTCTGATAGAACTGCAGAATGTGACGGACACATAAACGGACAAAAGGACGGACGGACAGACGGACGCTTAGGCGATGGCTAAGACGCGCGAAGCATTACATGCTGTCGCGCGTAAAAATACACAAACATTAATAACAAGAGCCCAGAGCTGTCGCTAGGGAAAGCCGACTGTACTGCAAGCGCCCGAAGGCCAGCAAATATGAACATAATTTCTTACTTACTTACATAAGTTGCGACATAACGTAAAGTTCTGGCTGTGCCTTCAAATATTTGCACTGCGAAATTCGGCCAAACGACTGCAAATAGCGACATAAATGATAGATACTGTTCACAGTTTATAGGAAGTTGAAATCTCTCTATTCAACGGCACCATCGCTAATCCCCTGTGATGTACCACGTAGGCACAATACATAATGTTACAGTTGACAAACGACAGAGAGACAGATGGACAACACATCGTACCATACGCACAGTCGTTAGTATGGTCAACTAACAAACCAATCACAAAAATTTCTATTAGTCATTAAATGCAAACATTATAAAGTAGACACATCGGCATCATAACAAGCATCTGAAATTATCTGCTGTGACTATACTATGTACGTTCCCCGACGATTAGTGTCACAGTGTCGCATGTAAGGCAGGGTAGCATGGGTGGTTAATGGTTATTCGTTATTGGCCAGTGTAGGTGACGCATATAATTACTCGCGTGCTGTACACGACAACTGCATTCGAATGATCCGATTAAGGATACAGCTTAATAAGTCGAAGGTGTTTTCGCAACTATTGTAAGTTCATTAATGACAAAATTAAGATTTTTACATCACCAGATTTAGCTAACAGCAACATCGCTCCGCCGCCTTCCCCTGCCTCCGTGATACCAACCGCCATGTAATCGCTACGAGATACTATAGCAACATCCAGATGTCTGTGGCTAATGGCTTACCTATCCGCCGGCGATGTGTCAATGACGCCGCATTCAGTGGCGTACACAGACGTAAGTATTAGCTGGGGAAAGGTAAATCGTCACAATCCGCCGTGGCAGTGCAGTTCGTTAGCATATCGTAGGAGGGGTTTAATGCAGCCATGGTTGCAGCAAGCAGCAGCGTAAGCAGGATGCATGCAAGCCAGACACGCCTTATGCTGTCAGCGGCTGCAGCTTACTACAATACTACGTAGGCCTACGTTGCATTTGGCCTACATATCACAGGCGCGGGCGCCGTCGTTTGGCCGCCACCCCACGCCCATGGTCTACTCCATAATAAAATCAAGACGTCCTTGGCCACGCTACTGAAACTGCATGGCACCACCCTAGCACTCAACAGCAGTGTCGACCAATGATATCCACTAAAAAGTATGTAGAATATGTAACTCAATGTCGACAGCTACGCTAAACAGAGCCGGTGGAAGGACCCCAGGTACCACCGGTCGGCGTGGGAAGGGGGCCTCACCGCTTCCGTGTGCTCAGGGGCCTCAGTCGCTTCATTACGTACGTATGACAAACAAATGTCTACTTTTCTTAATGTTGTCAAAATAAAAAAATAAGAAAACATGTGAAAAGTTTATCCAAAATGGACAAGTTTATTACTTTACACTAATAATGCACTAATCTGTGATGTATTAATTGCGGCCTATTAAACTTTATTTTGTAAAGACAACACAAATTGTAGGCTGATTGTTTGCGTTTCAAAATGTTAGCAAAGTGGGGAAATTTGCGGCTTTCATTAAACGTCCAAAATCAAAAGTGTTTCAGCGTATGTGTAGGCCTTTGACCTTCTGACCAATTAAGGGCTCTGCCCCTGCAGGCTGCAAGACCCGCTGGGAGCTCCGCCTTCAGACCTCCGTTATGAACAATGGAAGCCATATTGAACATCTTTTCAAATAATCTGAACGCTTTTACTTTGTATTAATTTTCAATGTAAACCTACGTACTTACGCTGGTTATTGGCTGCATCTTGCTCAGTTAACTGCATATTAAGCATTTACGCAGGCTTATTTCGATTGTGCGGCCCCACAAGCTGTGCACTGTTTTGCTGAAAGATGAAAACTTGCTCTAGCAGCTGTAGTTATGTGTAAACCTTTCTGACACTTACTATATCGCATATAGAGGGTGGGCCAAAAAACCTGAGACTGAGCAATGCTTCACACTGAATAATTTACAGAATTTAAATCTAGACTTTTTGGCAATGTACGTGTTTTTGAGTTCGATGAACTCGGGCACATGGGAGTGCAGGCATGTTGCCTAATTTCAGGGGTAATAAAGAATTATGCAAATTAGGCAAAGAATATTTAAATGATTTGCTATGCAAGTTCGGCTTTTTTTTGTCTACAGCATTCTAAAACTTTTGACATAGGGATATCATACACCTTTCTACGGGTAACCATCGCTGAGTTATCAACGCTCAAACAGGTCCGTTTTTGGGCTCACCCTGTATAGCTTAATATTTTTGTTAAATGCTTCAAAAATTGTTAGGCCTTCTGCCCATCTGTCGATACTGTATTGGCTCTGTTTAGCCTGTTATTCAACTGTCCTGGTCGTTGTTTTTACTACCTTGGTTTGGTATTTGTTCTAACTTTAGAACTTATGGAAATTTATCTGACTGTACTTCTGTATTAAGGACAGTGTTCAGTACTTTTAGTCTCACTGTCCGGTCCTACTGCATTGTCATTTGCATGTTTTAAATTGTTTTATTGGACAAATAAAGATTGATTGATTGATTGATTGTTGGTTTTTGGATAGACATCTATGTTGTACAAGGTATAGGGCCTAGTGTATAGGCCTATATAGCGACATACAGTAATAGGCCTAAATGTGTTTTGCATGCCACTGAGTAGCAAATTTCTTACAGAGTTTATATACTGGTGAAAAAATTGTGAAAATTAGTCAATATTTAGCGAAGATATAGACAAAGTACAATAGATTGCTTTTTGGCCCACCCAGTACATTCTGGTCATACAGTGATTTTTGTCATATTGCAGCTTCGTTTATGCCCGTTAGTTGTTTTAACTTAGATAGACCTGTCCATAAAAATGCGCAAAACGGAATTATGCCAGCATTCAGTGGGCCAATGACGCTGATTGAACAGAACAGGCGAAGGAGCGTTGAAAAAATTAATTTGCATCGTTATCGCGTCGTCATCGCGATTTCGAGTAGGGCCTAAATCTATTTCCTGTCGCATTTTAGAATGCTATTCTTATGCGCATCACTAGCGGCAACTATGGACGGTAATGTCAAGTGGTTATGTGTTGGCGTGCACGTCACGTAATCGTATGTCTGCTATAGTTAAACTGTCCAAGGCTCGATTGGTTGACGCGAGCTAAGGACGTAGTCAACGCGCACGGGAATATTACTGATCGACGCCTATTACATCGTGTCTCAGAAATACGTGCCACTTAATTTTTTTAATAACTCCGTAAAACATTGCTGATTTTGATAATTTTTTGGCATGCAACATTACAAACAAACTTGACGTAAATAACTGTAGTTTTGCCCACCTTACGTTAGTAGTACTGTCGCTACACTACCTTGTGAAATGCAGAAGTCGTATGACCATTTACAACAATGCATTTATACTGCTGGATAGCGCATGTGTCGGGTCAGAAAATTACTGAGACAACAAAATCATCAAACATTTGTTACTTATTTAACAATAATCGTATTCATTTTAAGATCGTACGTCGACGAAATGAAATGACCGGTCAACAGCGAGTGAGCTGCTCTAGGTCACTAGTTATTGAACGTGTTGTTGGTGAGTGGCGTCAGCATTCGTGCTGGAGGTAAACATTTTGAGCACATGATGATGATGTAATACCGATAGTGTGATGTGACATGTGTAACTTTTTGAGAGATAATATTATTGTTAGTAGTGTTTGTCGCTAATCATGTTCTATAAGCCGACGGATGCGCGATCCAATATCAATTCATTGTTGTAAACGTCCGAACCATAGATGTGATAAACGTTTACAAAAAAATCTTTGTAAACGCGTTTATTATTTTGTCAACGTTTATCTCAATAAAAATCACATGAGCGAAACGAAGCAAAATTATGACAGCGACGAAAATAATTATTGGATAGGACAACTCAACTTAGTTTTTACGTAGCTATGAGATTAAAGTGAGTGAATTCTGGGCACTTTTGTAAAACGGTTGTCACTGGAGTAGACATTCTTTGACAATGAAAAAACTTTTATTGGAATTTGGAATTATCCAAATAATAGGCCTAATATCAAACTTGCGCTCTATGTACGTTTACTTTTAGTTTACAAATGTTTACAATCGTTTTCCTAATAAACGCGTTTATTAACGTTTATTATAATTTTTTTAACGTTTATCACATCTATGGACCGAACTACAACTTTTAAATTTCACAAGGCAGTGTAGCAACAGCATTAACGGGAGGTAGACAAAACTACAGTCATTTACGCCAAGTTTCTTCATAATGTTGCTTGTCAAAAAATGATCAAAATATGCCAATGTTTATCTGACGTATTCAGAAAAAAAATTAAAATGGCACGTACTTTTTGAGACACGGTGTAGGCTTAGTTCCCATTTTTCGCTGCTTAAGCGCATTTGCACTAGCTTTTACCGTTGACACTGCCAGAAAAAAATTGAACATCGACATATTACGCGGTCGTCCACCGTTGTCAACCGTAACTCTAAGAAGAAATATTATTACAGTGTGACTAATATAATGTACTCCTCCGCGCATTATTTTCTTCTGCATTCTTCTAAGTGCATTTTCGTTCCTTTCGGTTTGTATTAGAGACCCGGCGTCTAATTAAGACCCGTCTAATATTACACTAATAGTGACTGGCGTCAAGGTCGTTGTTGCATGAAAATTGTCTCCCCGAAGTTCATAAAATATTGCCCGATTTTACGAACTGAGTAGAAAAAATTTCCAATCTTGGTCGATGACGCAAGTTGCCATTTGCCTTGTTATACCTCAACGCATGCATCTATCTGGCACCGTAATCGAGATCTAGCCATTTGAAGTTCTTTCAGAAAGGCTCTTCCAGGAACGGAGGTCGGTCGGTCGTCGGTCGGTCCTCAACATTACACTGATCTCATATACTCCTCTTCGCTACCTTAGGAACGTAGCGCGCGAGGAGTAAAACTTGGCACATTACGTTTACTCGTACACCGGAGAACCTTCGCACAAATATTAGCATCTTCTCTGCGCCCTTTTGGTAGAAGCCCGTACGGAACGGATTTCAACGGACGGTTAAGTCCCCTTGTGTGGCCTATAAGGATTAAGGACGGTCGCATAACATCGCTGATAGTAGAATTATTTGTAGTCAAACTTTACTGTCTATCGCTGATCATGCATTTGACGACTTCCTTGCGTGACGGCGACGGGAGACTGCGATAAAATCGACCATAAACCAACCGCTCTTTTTATCTCGGCAACGCCTTTTCCGCCGTCTCTTATGGGGTGTTTACACGATCCAGTAAACGTCCAACAAACTTCCAGCAAATGTATTCAAAATACATGTGCTAATCGCTGGACGTTTGCTGGACGTTTGCTGGATCGTGCAAACACCCTTAACAACGTCGTGTTGGTGAAGCGTGTCGCGCATAAACTGAATTCCAGAAACTGCTTCAGAAGTCTTTGAAGGGAAGTCTTTGAAGCGCCGTCGACGATCATCACGCAAATGCTCTGCTGGGCGGTGCTCAAAGTGCAGAACGAGTCGACACAGTCATAACTAGAAATTTGGAGCAGAGCCAAACGTGAGTCTGCCCGGCGCTGTAAGTCCGATTTGGGGAAAATTTGGGGAGGGATGAAATTCCTCTCGTAGCAAAGTCACGTGGCCTGAACTCAAATGCATTGGCATACGCAGAACGCGCACTGTCGACTTAACGTGGGTAAGCATTAGTGTAAGCATTAGACCAAAGTTTACTATTTTTTCTAATTCAATGCAAGAGAAATTGTAGTTGATAACGCCGTTTTCCGCTTGTCGATATTTTCATCCATTCCAGAAATATTTGCAGTCGAAGTCAAAAGTTGTCTTGAATCGCGCCGAATTTTTAGACGTTTTTGCTCTCTCAAATTTTAAATTTATGTAGTATCTATAGCGTAACGTCTATAATGC
>Ga0209671_1006089_pt1 | contig 12309 bp, 6 predicted proteins | sample WorMetHERISLAND2_2_FD_187401 | JGI IMG/M metagenome (GOLD analysis project Ga0209671, IMG submission 187401) | Marine gutless worms symbiont microbial communities from Max Planck institute for Marine Microbiology, Germany - Olavius geniculatus... | ecosystem: Host-associated > Annelida >...
TATTTATTTGTATATATTATTTTAAAATGTTTTAGTACGAACAGTCGTGTAAAAATTATTTCTGTTTTTAATACCACACGTTTGGCAATATGTGGGCTTTTTCCGGACCGCTTGGTTTTGCAAAGTGCGTCGTTTTCCCCTACCCGTCCCTGTAGAGTAACAGTTGGCAAAACTGCAGTGACACAATTATACGCTAACACTTTGTTCCTCCGATCGCCAAAGGGCTAGGCTCATGGCTAGTATTAAGTTAAGATTTCGCCATCTCTTTCATTGGTCACTCTGGGATCGGACATATTAGTGAAATTATATCGCAAGACAAGCCAAATCTAGGCTATTTGTTCGCGGAGTCGTAAACGCTTTGAAAGTATACACTGTTTACGTTAGCAACTCAATGCCAGGCTTTTAGACCTTTGCCTTCGAGCTGTTGACCAGTTTTAACCCAGTTTTTTGCTCGTAGTTATTTACTAGATTGCCAGGACGGCATGTGCCTGTGCGTTACCGAGTAAAGAGCTAAAGGAAGAACAGACAGCTGGTCGATGATTTAGTGGTCGGTGTCTCAGTGGCATCATCAGGCAAACGTTTCTGACGGACACAAGTCGCCGTAGAGCTGACGTGTGTCGTCCATCATTGGACTTAAGACCTGGACTGAGTCCGCTGTCTTTCGTATCCTTCCTGTTAGGCCTACCAACAGCTGAGCTGTAGCATCAGCTGCTCAGCAGTAGATTCTCCGACAATCCTTCTCAGGTCGTCATAAACAGAGTTATCCTAAAAGTTCTCTGATTTATAATGATACATCAGGGTAAAAAATGCAAATCTATGTCGCACTTGTTATCGGTTTCGTATGCTTGTATTAATATTTCGTCGTCGTCAATGAATTGTCAGCATAGACCGTTGCGTCACTTCAGATTCACGAATGACCGCGTATGGTTTTCCCAGATCATTACGTGGCGTGATGGCATATTGCAGTTGTCTCTGCGGAGTTGGTCAAGTCGTCTACTTTTCGGACGATTCGATTATGCCATATGTATGAGATGGAACTTATGATGTTTTATCGCGCATATAGCCACTCTCGGGACTATAATTAAGTTACTTCTTATAGCCCGTCATACACAAGGGAAACATATTTAGTCAACGAGGCAAAGTCACTCTAACATTTCTTAAGTGCACCCAGTAATAAGACAGTAAGACTCCCGATGTATTCACTACGTCGCATAGGCAATTAAGATGTGTCAGCGTAAGTGCAAATTGTCGCCAGTTTCAAACTACCCAGTTCAAAACTATACTCAGTTTTCTTTACCCAGGAGAAACCCAAATATTTTATCGTACATCTTGAGCTAAAATAACATTTTTCGTGTGTGTTTGACGACACGCACAACTACTTCTGTTACACTGATCGACGATCTGTCAGTTGCATCTCTTGCCTCGTTCATATTCTGAATTAGTCACAAAACGGCTTCACCGTTCCATCCAAGTTCTCAAATGTGACGCAAAAGTTGAGCTGAGGGGGCTTTTCTCTCCAAGAGCACTGCGAAGGTCAAAACGTGCAAATGTCGACAATAATAGCAACAACAATTTCTAACATAAAGAAATCATTACAAAAGCGCAAAGACGAACACTGCGTTTACTGAACGCTACGGCAGGAAGTGGTCTTTCGTAATTGATCTCAACAACTGTCCGTCTCAGTCAAAGTCTGTACATGTAGCGAGTAATATGGTCGGTGTCGGTCGTCAGACAGAACAGATATTGGCGCTTCGACACATGTCACAGGTCGAAATTTCGATTTCGAGCAGTGATGGGCAGGTCACTTTGGTCCGTGACAGATGATATGCGCTGCAGCCGCGCTCGTCCTGGGAGTGACGTTGACGCTAGACACACGTCATGCTGAGCTCAGCCGACCACACGCGGCCACGACAGCTCACCAGTCACTGCATAGATTGAGATTTCGTGACTTACCATGTAAGAATTCGTAAAAATTCACAAATTTAATTAACTTTTTAAAGTTAGTTTAAATTCGTTCTTTGCACACTCCTATATAATGTAAGAGGAAAGTTAAAAATTTGTGAAAATGCGTGAATTGTAAAAAAATTCTCAAAGTTCGTAAAATTTTAAGAATTTGTGATTCACTGTGACGCTGGTATATAATGCACATTTTAATACACTGGCTCACCTAAAACTTCATTCAAAATACTGTGCCACTGCTTCGTATCATTGCGCTGTATTGATTTCCAGAAGGCACTGGATGCGGATAAGGTCTGTGTTGCGTTTTAGCCTGATCTTCACCGTGCGTACGTAAACAAAAAGCCTAGCTATCGCTAGGATAACCGACTGTACCAGTTGTCAGTAACTTTGAAGATCATCCAAGGTCGATGATTTTCATTTTATCTGAAAGGATGTATGCTATTTCCTATTAGTAATTAATAGCAACCTTGGCTTTATCTCTCACCTTTTCCAAGTTATGGCCACTTGTAACTTAAAACTTTTCATTGAAAATTGCGGCCTAACCACTGCAGATGGAGACATGGTTACTAATGACAGCCTATAGGAAGGTGCCAGCGCTTTATCCGATGGTACCAATGCCGACCCCGGACAGACAGATAGACGGACGGATTGATGGACGACAACCTTGCCAATAGTTCGACCCTTACTCAAGTACGGTTGGCTAAAAATGCGATTCTGGAACATTTAGGCTTACCTGTCCCAGGTTTTATACGTACCTGATTGTATTTATTGCGTATCTGTTAAAATGCATTAATGGAACGCTTTTCCAGAGGGCTTACATCTTGAATCTATAACAATGTAGAGAGCTTGGACAATGCTGTCAATTTACCCAGAAGCCCGGCTCTTAAATTTTTAATGCATTTTGAGCTAAAATGGCATTTTCCTCACAATTAGGCCTAGGCCTTACATGTCGAAGAAGTTTCTATGTGTGTGGCACGGAGACAAAAAAAATTCGCGGCACGGTGATCCGTAGATTTTCTAGTGTGCGATGATCGCCATCGCTCGCACTGACTCTTCGTCAGCAACTGTGGTGCCTCCGAACGCAAGCAGGACGAGATCTAAACGACGAGTCTGTGTATGCATTGAGTGCATCATCAGCAGGGCGTCGCTCACTAATGACTGGCGCTATCGCGTGACTCGTGCTGTCAGATCCGATCAGATTCTCAGCACGGATGTGCGATGAAAGGCATAGTCATATGTAATAGTCATCACTGTACTTACCTGCATGGCAATTATTCTCCGTGTCATCGTATCATACCTGAGCTCAGCACCGACGCAGGCGACGTGAATGAAGATTATCTGAAAAATTTTTTTAAACACACTAGAATCAAACTCCGTGTGTGTGTGCGTGTACCGGTACGTGAAGATTTAAAAAGACGCTTTGTAATCAGAAGTATAGTCGAAATAAATAATTTTAGTTTAGTAGACGCATAAATTTAGCACAGCTGACTTGAGTAACAGCAAACGTGAGAGCGTGTTTCGGTCTTCAGGAAAAGTGTCTCAAAAACAACTTATTCGATCGAAAACACCCGCACGCTCGCTAAAGTTCATTGATAACGTCTGACGAGCTAATGAAGCTTAGTTTTTCAATAGCACAGCAAGCACATGCATATTGTAGGCTATGCGAATAGTGTATAGTTGGATGATAGTCATTAAAAGCCAATACGAATGTTTTCTGAAACAGCGATGCAAGATAAAAAACTTGGTGATCAAAAGTTTTCACTACTTGTGAGCTTTGCTGGCCCCGTGTGCCGCACGTCACAGGGATGCCGGTCAACAACTGCTGCGTCTTTCGCATTGTGTGAGGAGACCAACAGTTAGGCCTACTGTTGTTTTAATTACCATCACTCTTTCATAACGACCTCTGGACTATACTAAAACCTAGTTATCTACTGTGGGTTTACAAAAAATGAGTTTAAAAGTAAACTGTTAAATATACCCATCTAAAAGCATAGTGCATAGAATTTTTAAAATGGATCAATATCTGCCGAAGATAAACAAAAGTTCGGTGATCTGTTTTGACTACTTATGCTAACAATTTAAGCCTGTGTCCTATCAATTCGTGACCGCCAGCGACAAGAGTTAAACCAGTTTCCTGGTAGTATCAAAATAATAGTAGATGTGATATTGAAGAGCTGTTTGTTGAGTATTAATAACAAAAATGAACACGTTATTTACTGTTTAATAGCAGACACTTTTCTGGCTACAAAGTTAACGATAATATCAAATAGAACCGACATTGTCGTTAGCTGCGTATCTGACGGCCGGATCTAAAAAGACTAAAGACTGTGCAAACAGACGGAACGTTAAGCGCATTTTACGACCTGGACTTATTGGCTGTGTCTAAATGTTCCTATCGTCGGAGGTGGTTTGTGATCAAACTGGTGGGTGGGATACAGATGTTGCGAGGTGTGGAAGCGTTGAACGAGACATCGCGGCTGAACGGCGGAGGACCGTGGCAGCAGCAGCAGCAGCAGCAGCAGGCTCAGCGTGGAGCGGTCATGTCCAACGGCTCTGCACGGATGCTGCTGCATGTACCGGCGCCGCCGCCCGCACGTGACCGGTTTCGTGGCGTCATCGCCGGCAATGACTACCGACCGTCCACCGTCGGCCGCGGTAAGTCTACCTAAGCTCTCTCTCTCTCTCTGCAGGTTGACCTCGACGAGCGCTTAAAAGCCGTTAGACTGGATCGCGGCGGCGGGAGCTATTAATCATCAGAAGTGTCAGTCGCCCGCCTGCTAATGGCGCATGGCTGTAGAGGATTTGTACCGCGCCCCAGTGATGACGTACAGCTTTATAAATGCAGTTTTTTTCGCGCCTGACGCCTATAGAGCGATGCGGGTATTGCAGTATGCTACCATTAAGTTGTCTGTCCGTTTGTTTGTACGTCACGCTGATGCATTGTCGCCATATGATTGGGTTCCTTAGCTCCGCTGAGCTCTAATTTTGGCGAGTTAAAATCTAAGATTTTGCTACTGGCTGTTTTTAGAATGCGGCCAATGGATTTTGCGTAAAATGAGTGATATGGGTGGTGTTGTGTCAAAAACCTAACAGGTTTAAGCATCTCTTTTTTACTGTGTAATTTCTTTCTTTTTTGTTGTTTTTATACCAAACTCAAACCTTTCTTTTTTTTAGCTATTGTCTTAACTTATAGCTTTCGGCTTACAAACACTCAAAATTTTCCAGTAACTACATACATTGTTAGCAGTCTTGATAAAACTTTATAGTCCAATATCGTCATCTTCTCGCTGTCATGCTTTTAGTGACATGGACCACTATTAGCTTGTGAAGTGTGTAGTTGTTCATTTTTCAATATTTCAATCTTAATCATGATCAAACCACATTAGGTAATGTAGTTAAATAAGGACTATTAATCAAAATTAAACAAAATATGACTTTGATAAGCTGCATTTAGCTTTCTTAACGTGAGTTACTTTAAGTAAAATATATCTGTTCAAACGTCATAATATTGTGTACTTTATGTACGTACTGTATGTAGGACAGTTTTAGTCGTTTTCTTGTTTTTTTCTGTGGACTACGTTTTCTGGTCAATGCGGGAAGCGAGCACCTGTTGCAATGCGATGCATATGCTGGTGATGCGTGCAGGTCGTTTAAAGGTGACGTCTCCCACAATGACGTTGCCTTGTCCCGCATCTTGCAAGTTATCCGGCGCTGTGCGAACTCCGAGTCCTTCCACGCACTCAGACGCCGGCGCTGACAACGAGGTGACGTCACGACGAGGTGACGTCACGGAGGTCTGAGACGATCGATGCGGTGGGTGGCGCTAGTTCGTGTTGTCGCGGGTTGCCGCACGTGGAACGTGACCGTGCCGTCTCAACCGTCGCTCGACGAATGGCTGGCGCCAGTGCCGCCGCTTACCTGCCGCCACCACCACCTCCTCGACGCTCAGACTGGTCCGCCTGGAAACCACCGGCACCAGCGTCAGCATCCAGCGGCCACGACAGCAGGGACCAGGGACCCCGCCCCACCGCCGGCGAAATCACCAGTACTGTCTGACGCTGCCAGCGGTCTGCATAAAAACCGAAATCCACTGACTAATAGAAAAATTCACGTAATCTATTACCCAAATAGCGAAAACCAGCAAAGCCACGAAATCGACGTCAATCTATTCAGGCTAAAAAGCAAAATCTACAGCTAACTGGCTAAATGCGAAATTGTAAAAAGCAAAATCCACTTCTGATAAGTAAGAACCAAATGTTAAAAAATGACATTTTCAACAAAAAAACAAAATCCGCAATTGTAAATAGCGAAATACGCGCCAAATAGACAGATCAACGTAGTAAAAAGCTAAATTTCATGGATTTCGTGGATTTTGTTTTTAGGCAGACCTCGCTGCGAACATTGATGTGGTGCGATCCTGTCTGTGATGACGTTTTAACAGTGTTTTGACGCAGTTAACCTAACTGGAAACCTAACTTGAATATCATCAGTAAAACGTAACAAATCCAGTATTATGCTGCCATATGTTGACCGGTCCGATTTTTAAAATTTTGCTGTTAGCTCTCACCTAGCGGGAAATTTGCAATAAAGCGTGCTGCGTTTGCTAAAAAATATGGTCACGTCGTTATTATGTCGCTACACTACCTTGTGAAATAAGCATTTGCGTCTCTTGTACCCTAAACCACTTTGTAGCTGAAATATAAACTGCCAGAGACGCGATGTATAGCACACAGCAACTATGGCGAAAAAACTAGTTAGGCATGTTTCATCGATTTTTACTGCCGGATCGATGAATAGTACACCGATATAGTCCAATTTAAACATGCCATCTGTCACCATTAGCGACTGACTGAACGCCGTTTGCAATTGAAAAGGCATTTATATAGTTTTGTGGTCAGAGCAAAAATGTACATTTGCTAATTTTTTAGCACAGCTAATGTGAATAGCTTTTTTGGTTTCTGTCACTGAAACAAGTAAAAACAACAGCAATTAGTAATAGTTGTAAGCTGATAAGCTTATGTTTTGCATGGCAATTTGTTTATGTCAGTTTGTTCTCTCTAGACATTTCAAACGAAGATCGTAGTGTAAAGAAAAGCGACATCTCTGACTGTGAAATCAAATTGCGCACCTTTTGCTATATTGACGCGTTGAACAACGAATTACTGGTCTTCCTGGCTTTGTCATTAATTAATTAATTAATTAATTAATTACGGGCCACATTTCCTTCGGTGCTCTTGCACTTGGTTTGCCGTTGTTGCGCTTCAGTCGGAGCAATTTTTCACGATTAATATCTCACAAGGTAACGTAGCAACATCTATGAGGTGCGATTGGATTTTTACTGCTTATTTTTATTGCAAATTTCGTGCAAATTTGACTGTGAAAGTATTTTAAAAATCGGTCAATATCAGCCGAAAACAGACAAGAGTTCGGTGTATTGTTTTTGACTTTCTGTAGTGCTAACGATTTATGTTTTATGAATTCGTGAGCGCCAGCGATAACGGGATCAGTCGAAGAGCTAACCGGTTCCCTATAAACTTAAAGCATCAATCTTAGCAGATATGATATTAAAAAGCCGTTTGATAGATATAATTAAAATAAATGTCCGCGTTATTTTAAAATTGTTGGAAAGCACAAATCGTGTCGGGCATCAGTCTGCAATATTGTTTAGAAAGGTGTAGTAACGGTAATCGTTGTTTTGCTCTTTTGTCTCCAAAAGTGCTCAGGCATTGTTGATGTTATGTGAAAAAATCACAAAATTTTACACCTGTAGGCGTTTATCTGCAAAAATTAATTTCTTTGAATTTTGTTGCTTTAAGCTCTAAGCCGAACTTGATTTGCACGTTGCATGCTGTTTCATATTTAACGATATCACCTCTTTAACTTTATTAAATCTTTTTTATACGTAGTTACAGTATAAAAATTAAACATACATGATAAGCACACGAACCAAAAAATCACATTTAACTGTTATTAATATACAATATCCTTACTCCGTCTTTTCTTGACGGCATCTCGCTGTTTTTTGTTTTTAAATTTAGTGCAATATAATGCCATCGAATTTTTAATTTTTCCCCCCTAAAATAGCAATTTGAGCGTACGTGTAGGTATAGGCCTAATGAGAATGCAAAACAGTTTCGACCTCTGCCTTGGCGCTCATAAATGAGAGATTTGGGGCTTTACGCGGACTACTGCCGAAACGTCCATGCCTTATCATCTAATTTGCCGCGGCCCGTGTCCCACTACAGGCATAAGGCTGCTATGTATTGCAGTGGGCAGTCAGTGCGTGTAAGTTGCAAACGTACGTAGTTCAGTGACAAAAGAGAATCGATATCTACTGAAATGTCTAGAACGATCGTTTTTGTATTCGATGTTCAATAATAATCAGAAAAGTTTGCATTCAACACAAACCGGATTGCCTAGACACTACAAAAGCCGCGCATGTGCTCAGTACGGTATTAAAGCTATGAATGTTTTTGCTTATTAGCATATATAGTTTATTTGAATTATTTCCCATTTTTACAAATATATTGTTTTATACGGACTTGAGAAAATTAATAAAGTTTAACAGGTGTATAATGCATATAGCCCACACATGCACTGCCCCAAAAATATAGCAATACCGGTAAGCGGATGGAAGAGGCTACTGTTTTAAAATTACGAACACAGTGCATAAGTTAAAGCTTGTATACAGCAACAGAACAGATCTGAACTAAACTCTCAATATGTGGAAAAAATTTAGTGCGCAGCCAACAGAGATCGGATTGGTAGTTCAGTTTAGTTCGGTTGTGTCGCTTTGAACACGCCTTTATAATATGACATGAATAGAAACGTTTTCTGCCGAGTCACGCGTTGTCTAACGGTTTAATTCAATTGGGTTCATCACGGACGATGTAGTTATGATGCTAACATCAGCTCTGTACAGCTGCTGAAACTACTTGGCGCGGTGATACGGCACCGGAGGATAGATTGGCGGATTCAGCGTCGGAGCTGCATACATCACAACACAGCATTATGGCCTAAGTACATAAGTTACATAGCGCGTTAACTGTAACAACCTCGAACGCGATCGATGGGCTAGTAGAACAATAAGTAAAATTATTTTAAATGACGTCTGAAAGTAGATAAACAGTGTAAACTGCTTTTGAAAGTTTTCGGCAAAGCGTTCCAAGTAGACGGACCGGCATGTCCAAAAGCACGGCTTCCGTAGATTGTCATCTTGGTCCGTGGAACCTGCAGCTGATCACGGCTTGCAGATCGCAGATGCCCGTGGCTGTCAATGCTGGCGACTGGCTGGCAGAGATCGATCAGGTATCCAGGAGCGATGCTGTGTTGACACTTGTACACCTAAATGCACAGCCGGAAACTAATCCGGTCAGTGACATCCAGCCAGTGTAAAACACGGCGCCGGAAATGGGTTTAGTCCTCGATCGTACTTGCCGCAGTTTGACACGACTCGGGCAGCTGCGTTGAAAACCCTTTGGCTGTGGTTTTTTTACGAGTGGCCAAATGCCAAATACACTGATCAAAAGTCTCGAAAAATATATTTCAAATACCGCTATAATTAGAAAAAATATTTCTACCCACTGCTGACATGCCGTGCAGCCGTCCGCCTGAACTTTGACCTTTAAAACTGAAAATATTGGCACACTGTTTACTTTTGGTGTGAGAAACATTCACACCAACTTTATTTTTTTTCTACGCCTATTATAGGGTGTTTACACAATCGAGTAAACAAGCTAGCTCGACGTTCTATGGTAATTAGCATGCTAATTAGGAGGGCGGGCGGGTTGTAATTGTAACACGTGATCAGATGTCGGCTGAGCCTAAGCCTAGGCCTACATTTGAGCCAGGGGCGGGTTTCCAATAGGCCTGCTTGAGCCAGCTCGATGTTTGCTCGATGTTTGGTCGATCATGTAAACACCCTATTATATCGAGGACTGATCGAGGACGGATCGACGGAAAAATGACGGACGGGCAAGACGATTATTGCGGCTAAATAGGACAACCGCACAATAACCCGAAATTATTTTAAACAAGTAAACACGGTAATCAAAATATATAACTGATATCGAGTAATATTTATTTTCTAAAGAAAAAATAGCTGACCCAAATGACAAAGCGCGAAGTCTGTTTTAGTTTAGCTTGTTAAGGCTGTTGCTTCTTCTTAGCTGAGATATTGCCAAAAAATCTTGTATGAGGGCAAACCCCCTTGTCCCTCGTCTTTCTTCTTTTTCGCGTTTACTTTCTATGCGGGCTTGAAAATGCTTTCGCACGGAGATGCGTGGGGCCAATGCGTGGGGCTCACCCCCCTTTTCGGCGCTTCGGAGGGTTTGAAAGCATTATCCCAACAACAGCCGATGAGTAACGAATAATCAAGTACTCGACTCACTGATGCCGACTGCTGGCTGGGTGTGTGGCGAGTAGTGGTATCTGCCTTTGAGCACATCGTCCAGCAATCCGTCGCTGAAAGTAGGCCACTGGAAGCTTCGACGCTGCATGCTGTCCAGACTGTACGGAGGCTGCGTGAACGCTGTTCAACGCACGTACAGGTAAAATATAAAGGCGGTGTATAACTCTTATAGGAAACCCTGTTACAGAGCTACGCAGCGTCACCTGCCATATGGAATCTCAAAGTGCCACTCGCCTCCCCTCAACCGCAGCCAGACAGGCTGGTACACTACATACATGCCAGCTAACTAAAAGGTTAGGCCCCTGTACGTTCTTAGCTGATAGCTGTCGCAAAGAACTAGTATGAATTTATGCCAAATGCTCCATTAAAAACTAGAAACTTGTGTCGGCGTAGTACCATAGGATACTTTTAAACCATTGTTTGGTTTCTGCAGTCTGTACGACTTTTAGATAAGAGCCCGTACAAAAAAGGACTGGCAAACAAACAGACGGACAGACGGACAGACACACAGGCAAGACCCTAATGCGGCCTATTAGGACAAGTGCCCACGTAACTTAATGACTTGATCAAAGTTGGCCGATCTGAAAAACTTTTGCTTGCACAGCATAGCGTTTCAGATTAAAATGTGGTGAAATAGGCCTATATATTTATTTAGCCTTAGGCATATATTGCAAATTTTATGATAAGTGTGTCTGCAAAATGTACAAATCGGTCAATAGCTTCGTTTTGATCACCTATATGTTTTTTTTTATCGAAGAACCCCCAAAACTGTTTTTCCTACTTTGCATATACAGTTCGCTTTTATGTAAGTTTTAAACGAAACGTTTTATTGTTGTGATTTTAAAATAACTTTGCATATTGTTTATTTGTTAAGTTCACAGAGAAGTATTGGGCCTTTAACATGCATAACTAACTGCCTTTGACGGTCATTTTAAATGCTTTTGTTTTGCCCACTTCGAACGTGAAGGTCTGCTGGTTTTCACTGGATGTTGTTTTTCTTGAAAAATTTTCTGCGGTGCACATAAATATTACTAACGCAGGCGACAACACACTTTCATTATTTTTTCAAGTTAGGCGTGCAATATTCAGTTTCATAATAAAATTGAAATAACTATTGTCAACATGTAGTCTGCTCATGTATCGATTCACTGATGTCTTTGTCGTCTCAGTCATCCAGACACGACACAAGCTGAGATAAAGTACTAGTTATTACTTACTTTTCGGTCTTTCCGGATAGACAGGATCTGGTAAGGGCGTAGGAAGCGGCGCTTTGTAGTGGCCCTCCCATAAGAATTTGTTGTTGAAGTCGCGATGACCCAAGTTCATAGGAGTATGATTCTTCTTCGTCTTCACGTTCGCCATTCCGATCTTTGCTTTCCCGCTTTAATCTTTTTGCTGCCAATGATCGGACTGAATGACGAAAAGCAACGCTAACGTCCTTTTCTGTAACGCTAGGTCTCGTTAAACAATCGCTATTGCAAAATGACGGCCTACAGACTTATTAGCCTACGTCACCATGTCGCTATGGACACCACAATGATGTAATGCTAAATGTCGGCAGACAGTCTCGTACAAAAACAGTACACAAAAGCCCTACAATTCAGTGCCGGAAAGAGCATTGCCATCAAATAATATTAAATAGTGATAATCCATAAGCGGTATGTTTTAATGAACCGTGAACAGATAACTTGAAATATAATCTATTTTTCGTTTAGCAATAAAAACAGAAAAAAAACATTTTTTACTAGGCCTACAGGAGTAAAAACTAGCGAGGAGTCAGGCTATAGGCCTAGTTTTGTGTTTTTCTCCTTAAAATTTCAGAAACTTTGTTTTCACATAGTTACTGCTGCATGATTTAGAGGCTGTCGATTGCTAGTATTATGATATACCGGGTAAACACAGAAGCGAACTGCGGTCAAGTGATTTTATTAGATAAACTG
>Ga0209671_1006090_pt1 | contig 12308 bp, 5 predicted proteins | sample WorMetHERISLAND2_2_FD_187401 | JGI IMG/M metagenome (GOLD analysis project Ga0209671, IMG submission 187401) | Marine gutless worms symbiont microbial communities from Max Planck institute for Marine Microbiology, Germany - Olavius geniculatus... | ecosystem: Host-associated > Annelida >...
AACAAATTCTATAAACAATAAAAAAATTGGAAATATGCGTGAAATGATAACAATAAGCCTAAATAAAAATATACCTGGTCCATTTTGATTCTCTTCCTGAGTTTCAGTAACGCCGCGCCTTTCTCTAACACCGCCCACGGACAATGCACTTTCACGAAGTACGCGTTCTTGTCGGACGAATCCTGAACAATTAAAATTATTTCACGACATATTCACAGATCAGAGACATTTCCCACATATAGAAAATTTACAAGAAGCGACGCGGTCCTTGTTGTGCTGAAGACATGTCTTATTCTGTTATACGCGACCTTTTTATGAAAATTTTTTCTGTTCAGCTTCGGTGTATTTTCCCAAAATATTTTCACTCGCTATTATTGTTTCGAATCTTTTGTCGTGGATTCTATCTGAATTTGGTCGCCGACGATAATCGCTTACGTTATCTCGACCGACAAACTAATACCATTTTCGATAGTCTAAAACGTGAACTATAGGGGTAGAGAACTGCTGAAGGTGCGATTAATTATTATGTTTGGGAATGTTCGCCAGATTACATCGCTATAAGTTGCGCAATCGTTGCTAATTTCGGAAGCTGAAACTGATGTTGACGATGATCATACCTCTATATCTTCGTGTTCCAGTTCCAGTCCCGCTTCCGTCAGTCCTTCTTCGAAGTCTTTTCTTTTCTCTTCCTTCTCCTGGTCGGAGGCCGTCTCCCTGCCGTACACGAGGATGTAGTCGATTCGTTTTTGCTCCGCACTGCGACTGAAGAACATCGTGTCACGATCTCTCCGCCTCTTCTGCTCGTCATCCAACAACTGCTTTATATCACTCGATTATGAGGCTGTCCCAATGAAGGTTAAAAATTAAAGGTGGTGTACTATAGCTCTTTACGGAAAACCCATCGCAGTAACGGAGCTACGGAGCGTCACCTGCCATATGGACCATACAGTATTACCTGCGATCTGACGCAGGTAAACGCGCCCCGCCTTAATCCCAGCCAGACAACCTGGTACTCCATTTATCTACCTCAGAGGAACGGAAGGCTGAGTTGACCTTAGTGTTGGTTGTCGGCGTAACGTTGATATCCCAAAACATCCAAAGTAACAACGTAGCATCGATGAAAACTGAACAGTAGGCCTATAATTATAACTCAATATAATATAATATAAATATAATATAACTGAATATAATTCACCTCCATCTTTTCTTCATCGATCACGTTGCCATTGTCTGAAAACAACAACGGCAAAGAACGACGATTAAATAAAATCCAAGATGGCGGCGGCCGCGATGTTGGATAATAGTTTATTAGAATTTTTTAAGGATTCATCGTATTAAACTCTGAGGCTTTTAAAAAATTATTTTAGGTTGTTTTAAATTTTGTGGACACATACGACGAGACAGAAGTTTCAAAACCCAGGAAGAGAAAAAAAGATCCCATACAGTATAAACCATTCTCCATGTTACGGCCCTTTATAAAGTGAATAGCGTGACGTCCAAACTCTCAAATCACGTTAAATATACGATATTAAATGTAACGAATTAAACAACATAAATAACTAGATTTTCGAAAAACAAAATTGGTTCAGAGATGACACGTTTAGCTTGCAGAGGCAATTAAACCGCTTTGGCTTAACAAGTCAATCAATAAATCAAAACTGGCTAAGTAGCAAAGTCAAGCAACTACAACTACACACCATGTCAAAAGTCATTGACGATAAAGACCGCCAGTGTAGTTGTGGGTTTAAAGGCGGTCTGGCAAAAAGATTGCAATTCTACCCCTGTTCTCCAATAGACAGCATTCTGAAATTAATGACTGTCTAGAGAATAGCAGGGAAGATTATTAAAACTACCATTATTGTTAATTACATGTGCCCACATATAATGGAGTTCTTACAATTTTAGGTTTAGCTCGTTTTTTGCGTTTCTGTAAAGATTAAACTTACTGTTCCATTATTATGTGTTTGTGTGCATTTTGCCTGGAAAGGCCGTCTCCGAAATGACCTATACTGTGTCGGGCGGGACGATAAACCCTACTCACTCACTCACTCACTCACTCAATTTTCCTAGAAACACCTGCAAATTTTTAGCAAAAAAAATTATGTGTGCTCGGAATTTCAATTACGCTCCCAAATTCCTCAAAATAGGGCTTTTTATATCTTAGTTTTGTATTTCTAAGAAAGTAAAAAATACGTAAAGTCCTTCCCGAGCCTTACGGCCCATAGGGCGGCGCTGATCTCCGTTTCCTAAGGCCCTCAGCCAGACACCAGTTTTACACTGCTAAGAACACTTTTTGATCAAATTTTTTTGGGGGAAGGGAAGGGAAGCAAGTAAACTCTTTCCCATCTGTGCCTTTGACGCCGGGCGTATACTTAAATCACTAATTAGGTTTCACTAATTACTTATAAGATGTCCAAAATCACAAAAAATGGCCAAAATCATGAAAACGTAAAGTACCAAAATCCCAAAAATGGGTCTAACGTTTTGCACGTAATATATCATCACACACAAATCGCAATACAAAACGTGAGCATAAAATCAATTCACCCAGCGGTAAAAGTCTCTGAAACTCGCGTACAAATCGTATACCGCAGCATAGCTGTAGCCGACAGCGCGCAAGGACTTTTATCTTGAGAACAACTGCTGTTGGGAACTTCTGCCAGGCTCGTAAAAAGCGTTGCTGTCGTTTGCGTTCAACAGTAGTAACAGGCGCAGTAGTGTCTAGATCATTCATGGTGATCCACGTTACTCTCTGTTGTTTTACAATCTCATCCCAAAAAAATAAAGAACGTATGATGCGGTGAAGTGAATAGCGCATTGAAATGCCGATAGAAGAACTCGGGTCCGTTAAGTGTACTACGTGCATCAGAAGGAACATGCGCCCAAAGCGAGGGAGGGAAGGTTGTAGTTTCTGTAGGTCGAACAAAAGTAATCGTCAAACTTGTCACATTTATCCGATGTGGGTGAACAAGACATTATATCACCTGCCGCGTTTCGTGATTTTGGTTGCTTCTTATTTGTGATTTTGTCACACAGTGTTTGTGATTTTGGTTCGGTGATTTCGGTACAAATTTTCATGTAATTAGTGATTTTGGTTGTTTCAATTGACGCCATGCACTGATTTTTGTTATCAAAGCAGTTAATCAAACGGGGCACTGGTGTTGACTGCGCTGTTGACACAGCCGGAAGGTTCTGCACTATCTGTGGCGATCGTCACCGACAGAGGCCTACGCTTGGTCACGCTTTGGAGAAGCTATAGCTCATAAAATTCGCGAGGCACGCGCGCCATGCACGCCAAACTTTCCTATAGATCTCTAACTTCCTAGAGAGTACGCTTCGCTACACTGGCGTCGTCGCGGGGAACAGAAGACAAATTGCCCCATAAACTTTGGTTTGCCCGTGTCGAAAATTTGCCTTCTTGTCAAAAAATTTTATTACTAAAATACAACATTTAAGACTAGAAATTTTCCATGTTGCGGAAGTTAGGCGTAGAATAAATTATTTAGAACAGCCAAACCATAATCTCGTGCCACAATCTCTTCTGTTGGAAAATAATTGCAACTTTTTCCCCACGACGTCGCTGACGCACTATAAGCCAGCATCATATAAGCCTACAAGTTAACTACAAATAACACAAAGTTTGGGGGAGACCACGAGTTGCAATTTTTCGACAGACAGCTGCTAATTTCTTACAGAGAATATATGGGTGCTTAAAAATTCAACTGTTGTTCTTTTAATTTTGTAAATGGGCGCAATTTTCAACCTCAAATTTTGTGTTGCTGAAAAATATATTTTCAAACAAGCTAAAATTTAGAGGCGGGGCAGTTCCCACTCCCCATGTTTGGAGGCCAGTGATCTTAATTGTTCTCTTGATTTGGCACTTGTTTCACATTATGGGCAAATAAGAAAGGCAGACTTATGATAGTTGTTTGTCAAGGCAAAAAAGTAAAAAAAAACAGCTTTGCAGTTGTTTACCTATCTCTGAACTTTTTTCTCTTCTGAACTTCACTTCATTTGCTGTGCATACAATACAGTGCACGCACACACGTTACACGCTGGACTGTACGAGTAGGATTGTAGCCTACATCGTCCGTTGTGTGGCAAAAATAAAAGTGTGCAGTTTTTTTATACCACCGTATGCAGAAAAATGCGTAGAATCTAGTGATAAAACTAAAAGCGTAATATTCGAAACCGTTGCTGAGATATAAGCATTCAAATTTAATGCATAAATGAATTAGCTTCTATATCGGGCGGTAAAAGTTCATAAGTAACTAAAAAAAAGTGCATTAGTGAATCAACTTTCTTGATCTGAGATCGATGCACACTGGAAAAAATGCATAAGTAAATTGAGTATCTGAAGCTAAGATCAATGCGCACTCAAAGAAGTGCATAAATGACAAAATTCAATTCACATAACATCGACACGCTTTGCAAAAAACTTCGCTAATTTCAAATAACTGTCACAAAAACAGTTTATGTCTGTAAAAACTAAATGTCTGTGTTAACCAACAAACAAATAAAAGCGTTAAAATAATAGTATAGGAGACCAGTGGATAGTAGCAGTGTGATTTGCATGAAAACATTCAATGTCGTTTTTCTCAAAACTATAGAACCGCCACTTATGTACTTTTACCACTCAACAGACGATATACCTTTCGTCATTTTCACAGGCGGATTTAGACACGTTCAGCATATTCAAACGAAATAGAAACGCCACAAAAAAGGGCCTTGTGGAAGCCGTCGCATTAATTTTCTGACATTATTGTACACAAACTTACCTCAAATTTAGCGTTACAACTGTGCATATGCAGCATTTCTGTTAGGGCCTGATTTTAGATACTCGCGGCTTTTAATTACCGATATATAGGTCAAAGAGCATCGTGCTGCACAAAAAACTTTAAATGTCACAAGATGCCACAAAGAGGCCCCTACAGGGCAGAAAATGTCGCGCGCTGCTCGGCATTCTTTGGCTAGTAAGGGCCCTTTTTGGGGGCCCTGTGAAAGCCCCCGTATTGTGGGGTCCGTCTTCGACTAAACTTAAGCTGAAAAAGGTGAATGATCAAAGACGGTGACGCTATTCAGGTTTTTTTTATAGAAAACCCATCACAAAGCTACGGAGTATCACCTGGGATATGAGATCACACAGTGCTACCTGCCACCCAATACAGGTGTACGCGCCCCGCGGTTTAACCCCATCAGCCAGACAGGCCGGTACATGATTTACCTGCCCCGGAGAGGTGAAAGGCTGAGTTGATCTTGGCGTTAGTGCCCAGATCCGCCTAGGACTGAGGCAGGAAAACAAAATATACCGCCGTGATGTGGCTGAAAAGTATCCGTAGCAGCAGCAGCAGCAGCAGCAGCAGCGTTTGGTTCATGGTGCATCACATCATGATGATCAGGTTGATGCTGATCGTCGTGAGTTGGCTGTTGGTAGTTATTGCGCTCAGGTGTTGACATGTCTGTAGCGACCGCATACATCGCATAACAACATACAAACGACACTGACTCAGTTTATTGACGTTTCTTCGAAAGCTGCATGCACTGACAAAATGTTTTTTTTAAATTGATTAATCTCCAAAAATTTATCCAAATTAATCGAATTATTACGATTGATTTTGCCTTTAATCAGAAAAACCACGCACAAAAACTGCAAAATTTAACTAGGCTTACTGGTTGCTGTTATCTTTCGCAAACTAAAGCAAACTCGAAAAAAGCAGTAAAAGTTTACAAAGTGCGGAATGTTAAACTAACACTAGCATCCCCCTATACAAGTATAAGTCTTGACAGCATGTTCAGTTCTTACGCAAAATAAGATTAGACTATTGTCATTTCATCGGACATTGTGAGCTGTAAAGCGTTAAGAAGTGAGAAGTCCGAAAGTAAGTTGATCGAATTTTAATCGATTAAAATTAATGTACGAATATGTTAAAAATTAATCGATTAACTAATTGTTAATTTTTGCAGCTCTGAATTTATCTGGTCTACACAATGAACTATGATAAAACGTCAGAGCACAGCACTATGATAAAGCAAAATACTTGCAGGCGACGCTCTGTTATCAGAGCGGTAGCTAAGCTTTTTCCTATAATAAACGTTTAAGTGCTAAGGTGAAAACTATTGCGTTGTGTGTACCTGATTCGGTCAATTCTATTTCGTCTGGACTGACTTCGTTTTCTACAATGCAAGATGAAAGTATAGTACAGGCTGGGTTCATAATTATTATTTGTGAGACGAGAATGTCAACCCTTGCAGAAGGCTAAGTATACTGCCCGAGGTGGCTTCAGTATCATGCATACAAAACACATTAAAAACCCTTGTGACCTTCACCACTGACCTTATGACCTTGATATTTAGTAAGCTTCTAGAGGTTATCGAGGTACATGTTCGAGCAAAATTGCACAAATTCAGCTGAATGCAGCGGTTTACGAGTTATTGCGTTCACAGGTAACAAAACTTAACGTCGATGTTGAAAACAATACTGTCGTCACTTTGGCGGACAGGGTATGTTAATTTGAGTACCGGCTTGCCTGGCTGTGTTTAGGCCGGGGTGCATTGACTTCTATCAGGTGGCAGGTAACGTAATACCCCGTCTACACGATTGAGCAGACATCAAACAAACGGGGAGCAAACGTCGTGCAGACATCCAGCAAGCATCGAGCAAGCATCGAGCAAACATCGAGCTGGCTCGTCCAGCTAACATATAGCCAGCTCGTCGAGCCAGCTTGATCGTGTAAACGGGGTATAACACTCGCATGTATATAGACGAGCGCTCCGCAGCTTTGCGATGCATTTCCCATCAACAGTAAAATACGCCACTTTACCTTCTAACTTCAACTTTTACGCCGAATGCCGATATGATATGCGGCCGTCAGTTAGTAGCTTGGAGTGTCAAAATTGCGTCATTCTAATTGATGTTTTTGCCGTCTGTCGACACTCACCGTTGACCTTGTAAACTGAAATTGGCACGCCTTTTCGGACCCAGCAAAAAATCCAAAATTTTGGTTTATATAAGAAAGGCGTGACAGAATACGGCAAAGTACTTACACATAAGCAATAAAACACACGCAATATCGGCAATAAGTGACAACTTTTTTGCATAAGTCAATTACATTATCAACTAGAAAGCAGTCAGAGCCCGCACACCTCCGCCAAGGCAATGTTGTTCGCTAGGTGTCAGCATCATCTTCGGTTTTGCAGCGGTTTCCCTTATGCCCCATTGAAAGCAATAGTAACGAAAATTTCAAAGTGATCCAAAATCCAGGATTCCTTCCGGATCACCCCCAAAATTGAACCGCTTGTAGTTTGTGCCATTCTCGACACATCTTCAAAATTTCAGACAAATCCGTCCATAACTTTTTGAGTTACGTTGCTAACACACAGAGAGACAGACAGACAGACAGACAAACAAAGTCTGGCAAAAAACATAACCTCCTTGGCGGAGGTAAATATTGTAATAATTCTTTCGGAAACCTAGCGTTTCTCCACATGCAGACAACGTTTACCGTTAGTTAATCCAACCACTGTGACGAAATTACACTTTTTCGCGTATAAAAACTTGCTTACATCGGCTACGGCTAACAAAGAACGGCGTCATTGAATGAACGTGATACGTGAGTAAACGAAAAAAAATTATGCGACTTCCTACTAGTGATTGATCAATAGCAACTTAGGCCCTATCTCGCACCGTTTAGCCACTGTGAGTACAGACGGACGGACGGACGGACGGACGGACGACAACCATGACAACAGCTCGACTGCTACTAAAGTACAGTCGACCAAAAAGTACTAACGTAGAAAAAAAGCAAGTAAATGCTCACCCATTGCGAAAGTTGCGGTTTCTTTGCAGTCCTGCGACGTATCCCAGGCGAAAATCACAACGGAATTGCGGCGATAGTGAAGCGGTCCTTCGCAAAGCTATAACATAGACGTAAGTATGCTATAGACGTCGTTACCTTGTGCTTTAATATGCACTCACGTAGCCTCTTGTAGTTTGCACCACTTGGCAGGTACTCTAGATAGCGTTCACACGAACACAACGCATATAATTATTAGGCGGAATCGCTCTAGAGCAAGCTATTCCGCCTACCACAACACATTTCTCTGTAGCGTGGTCTGTCGTCTGTCACATTCGCGCACCCTTCTTAAACTGTTCGACGGATTTAGATGTTATTAATTTCGACAAGTACACTTGCAGGGTCCAGTGACACATCCTGAAAGATGGGAGTCCCTGAACCACACAGAAAGCCTTGCAAAAGAAAGATTTGGGGATCAAAACCCCTCTCCCCGGCGAAAACGTGCAGTGGCAAATTCTTGTTGCCACTTGGCGAAGAAAAACCAGAAACGATTTCGCTTTTCCCCAATTACTTTGGATTTGTTATGATGGGCGTCAAGAAGACAAACTCCATTCCACTACGTTTTGTGTGGATGGAAAGTCAACGAATGACTTTGTTTCCTGCAAAAATGAAAAAGTACGGTTATTTGAAATTACTGCTGCTAGCTGGACATTTTTAGCGTTAGAAAATTCGGTCTAAAATCGCTTGAGGCTTGAGCTCTGCCCCATATCCCGCTGGGAAGGGGGATTACGACGCTTCCCAGACCATTAGTCAGGGGGCTACCTCGGAATTACTTAAGGAGCGTACAGAGCGACGTAACTGAACTGAGCTGAACTCGCCTATTGCCCATTGATCAATTCAGTTCAGTTCAGTTACGTCGTTCTGTACGCGCCTTTAGACTTTACCCCATCGCCGCTTTTCGTCTTCCAACAAGCCATAAAAATAACACTCTTTATATAAAGACGTGTACAAAATGGCAGAGATGAACTAAACTGATGTAGTACAATTCAGTTTATTTCTGTTGCTTTGTGCACGCCTAATTGACACTAACTTGCGTAAAAGGATACTTGACCAAATTTTCGCCAACGTTATGTGGGCGTTACGCAAGATTCTGAGGATCCCATACAACCGCCACATAACCAATGAAGAAGTCCGGTCCCGCTCGAATTACCAGCCGCTCTCCAGCATAGTTACAAGCAGACGGCTCCGTTTCTTCGGTCACATCGCCCGCCTGACGAAGATCACCATCGTGCCATTGCTGCCGCGATACGCAAGCCTCTTTCGGATTGGAGAAGGCCCGCAGGGAGACCCAATTACACCTGGTTACATTCGGTGGAGGCAGACCTGAGACCTCTGAACATTGGTCTTTCTTCTACGTGGAGAAAAGCTTCTGGGCGGGCGGACTTGCGCCACATCGTGGACACGGCTACGCTCTGGAAGAGTACGCCATAAGAAGAAGGCCTATAGCCTATCTGCTACCGCCATAAAATAGGCTTGCAAAATTAGGCTAGTTGCTAGTCTATAGATCGGTCGATAAGAAAATCGATTACAAATCGGCCTACCTATAGTCACAGAGACCTGTAGTTTTGACTATCTTTTGCGGAAGCTTTAAACGAGACAAAGGCCTGTGTAGATACATAGGCTACAACGTCTTTAGTCACGCAAGCTACGTCAATCCAAAAACAGCGCATAGGCGAGGTCGCCTTAGGTTATTGCTGGCAATTGCTGCATGCTAGAGACGCCGTTGCGCCTGCGCGTGCAGTACCTATAGGGCGTATCAGTCTATATGATCATTAGTAGGCGGCTGTTAAACACCCAACTCCACTAGTTTCAGTGTTAATTTTGTCCAACAACAAGTCGTGCAACAATCAATCGATCGTTTATTTGTCATATAATCATTGCAAGTAAGATATTTGGCATTACACTGACAGGAACAATAGGCATAAAGCTCTTACGGAAGTCCAGAATAACAAACATAAGACTAGTTCAAACACAATTTGCATAAGCCTAAGCCTATAGGCTACAGCTGATGAACATCTTAAAATGTCTTGATCAGGGCTTGAATACCTAAGTTTTCAAAAAGAAAATTTCAAAGGTTTTTTAAAGATTTTTTTTAGGGTTTTAAAGATCTCAAAGATAAAAAAAGTTTCTCAGTGTCCAATAAACACCGTACACAAAATAACGACCCAGAACAAACATCTTACGCACAATCTTCTGACTAAACGACATAATGACGTGATTGGCGTCATAGCTAAAATATTACAATGAAAATATGAAATAAAATATGACATGCAAAAAAAATCTAAGAAATCTAAAAATTAGACTGCTGACTTTTTTTCAGGTTTTTTTTAAAAAACCTAAAAACCTACGTTTTTCAAACCAATATTCCAGTCCTGGTCGTGAAGTTGTTCGCTTTCGATCTGTTATTCAGTGTTGTCGTTGTTGCACTGCCTGTTGTAGGCCAATAGAAAGTAGGCCTAGTTAGCCTATACTACAAAGTACAAACCCCCAACAAATACACACAAATGGAGTTTAGGCATTACTTAAATTACTCAGCACGGCACAGCTAGCGAAGCGTGCACACGACGTCCCCCAGCATTATGTACACGCGAACGAGATCTTCTCGGCCTTTTTTTACCGCTGCCATCACCTCACTTATAGGGTGTTTACACGATCCAGCAAACGTCCAGCATTAGCACGTGTATTTTGAACACATTTGCTGAAAGTTTGCTGGATCGTGTAAACACCTCATCACCTGGACAGTTTTTTTCGCGCGACAGCACGTGATGCTTCGCGCGTCTTAGCTATCGTTTAGGCGTCCGTCCGTTTGTCCGTCACACCCTGCAGCTCAATCAAAACGGTGCAAGCTAGAATCACAAAATCTTCACCGTAGGCTGCCACGAGGATTCTAGTTTTTCGTAACAAAATAATTTCGTGCCGCTGAGTCAGGGGATTCCTCTCGAACGAGGGCGTCAAAAAGGAGTACCCTTTCAATCGTTATTTGTGAATTTTGGTCGAAATTGCTGCATGCAGATAGACCAAGGCAACTCACGTCGCATGACGCGTCTCACGAGAATTAGCTCAGATTTTTACGCGTGAAAGCAGCTACTGCTTTCAGCGCGTCTTAGCCATCGCAATTCTGTCTGTCTGTCTGCCTGTCTGTCTGTCTGTCCGTCTGTCACACGGCTGGATCAGTCAAAACGGTGCAAGCTAGGATCACCAAATCTTCACCGTCGGCTGCCTGGAAGATCTAGTTTTAGGAACCGTTAAGCTTTTCCATAAATTCGAAGGGAGTCACCCCAAACGAGGGCGCTAAATGAGAGGGGATGGGACAAATTTGCGACATTTGGCCAATAAGTCGCTGTATCTCAGAAACGGTGCGAGATAGGGCCAAGGTTACTATTAATTATTAATAGGAAGTCGTACACTGGCTCTCGATTGCCACCGAATTCAATGACCTTGGACGACCTTGAATGCCAAAATAGGGTTTTATGGATTTTTTGGCGATTTCGGGCTGCGACACAAGTCTATATCATTTACAAGGTGGCGCCACGCAACTATCGTTATGCGATCCAGATAAAGAATTTGGTATTTGTATGTTAACTTACCGTAACCACCTCAATTTTCAGCTAAACTACTGAACAGGAAATGCTATAGGCTTTCGCTTGTCTTTCTTGCTTGTTACCAATATAACGTCATGTCCATTTTCTTCAGCTTTTTCAATTTACGTCTTGAACGTGTTTAGGACTTCCGTCGTCAATATCCTTTTGCTCAAACTTCGGCTCTATTCCGTCGGTTTAGAGCTCGACCTGAAAAAATTCTGCCGTATGGTCGAGGTGACATCTTTGCTTATGGATCCTTTCAATGGCTTCACGTATGCCCTCTTCTGAAAAAGACCTGGGCGGCCACTATGGTCGATGGCCTTGCGGGAGAGTAGATGCCACCCGCCACCGCTTACTGTTCGATGGCTGCGGTGGTGTTAGCGGTCGATCGGTCGTTTGGACCACCGGTCTTACTATCAGCAAAACGTTCTTTGGCGACAGCCATTTTTCTTTTCAATCAACGTATAAACAGTAGGCCTAACATGTTCGTTCAATCAGAATTCAGCGTCGGTGCAAAATCTCAACTTTACATTGTCTCTTATTACTAACGACAAACTAAATAATTGCAAAACTCAGTCTACAGGGTGCGGCAAAAATAGTAACCCCCTAAAGTTTTTCGCTTTTTTTAGCAACCTTTTGGAATTTTAATTTGTAATTTTACAGTTTTATTTATAAAAAAAGCGTTTTACATCTAACTGCCAAGTGAAATTTGATTTTGTTAAAAAAACGAAGAAATTATAGGCTTTTGAACATGACCGCCTACAGATTTTTTAGCATTAAAATGTTTCACCTAAAATTCCTATTTAATTTCTAAAAATCGGTTACCACGTTATCGCCGATGACGTCACAGTGACGTTTTGACAAACAGTAATTT
>Ga0209671_1006093_pt1 | contig 12306 bp, 11 predicted proteins | sample WorMetHERISLAND2_2_FD_187401 | JGI IMG/M metagenome (GOLD analysis project Ga0209671, IMG submission 187401) | Marine gutless worms symbiont microbial communities from Max Planck institute for Marine Microbiology, Germany - Olavius geniculatus... | ecosystem: Host-associated > Annelida >...
CTTTTTGACATGACCGCCTACCGATTTTTCAGCATTCAAAAATGTTCCGGCTACAACACCAATTTAATAACATCGTTGAAACAACACAGTTAAATAATGATCAGATGCCAGAAATTTAGTCATTGCACATGTTCGAAGTGTTCACCACCAGCTCCAAGCTACAGCACCAGCCTCCAGCCGCCTTATTTGAGAAATCTTTTACAGCCTTGTCGATCGGTCCATGTGGCAAGTTGCCCCAGATAACCTGAAGCGCTTCCTTGAGTTCAGCTCTTATTTTCCGCTTTGTTTTAAGCTTGCGGTAAGCCTCCAACATTGCACCCCATACGTGATAGTCCGTTGGGTTTATATTCGACGAATTTGAAGGCCATTGGTCTTTTGTGATGATATCTGGACAGCTGGCCCGCAGCTAGTTTTGTGCGCTGCGCGGCGTTGCGCGCTATGTGTGCTAACGCGCCGTCCTGCTGGAAGATAAATCCGGTGGGCAGCCGACGATTGCTTTAGAAGAACGATAATTTAGTGATAATTTATAAACAATATAAATTACTGTTTATCAGAACGTCGCTGTAAAATTTTATATTAAAATCCTTAACAATTGCTAATAAAACGGCGAAAAACTTTAGGGATCCACTTTTTGCCGCACCCTGTAGGCCTAGAATTGGACCGTTGAAATCTACGTTCAATGCTGAAAATTTCATACGTAGCTTGTCTTGGTTTATTGGTAGTGAATTCGGCCTAATTTTGAAATGTGTCTCGCAACCCAAAATCGCCAAAAAATCTATAAAAACCCTATGTTGGCGGTTAAGGTCATCTAAGGTCATTGAGTTCGATGGCAATCGAGAGCCAGTGTACAACTTATTATTAGTAATTGATAGTAACCTAGGTTCTATCTCGCACCGTTATTGAGATACAGCGACTTATTGGCTACTTATTGACTTATTTTCCTACCCCTTTCTCATATTTATAGCCCATGTTTGGGGCGACCTCTATCGAATTTATTGAAAAGCTTTACTGTTCCTAAAACTAGAGTCTCGGCAGCCAACGGTGAAAAGCTGGTGACCCTAGCTTGCGCCGTTTTTGACTGATCCACCCGTGTGACAGACAGACGAACAGACTGTCAGAGAGACAGAATTGCGATAGCTGAGACGTGCTAAAACAATAACTGCTTTCGCGCGTAAAATGAATGTTCATCATACTAATGCAATTGCTGCACTTTAAACGTGTGTTAAGATCGACATGATAAAATACAGTGAACTGAAGTCACTTTAAACACGAAAATGGACTGAAACAAATTCTTTGAGCAAAGCTCACGTGACGCGCGGTAGCAGCGGTCCTGCCACTTTGGCAATCAGTATACAGCATGCAATATAATAATAATAATAATTTTATACGCAATTCACTCTGAAAAATGTGTGTCGCAAGACGAAATCGCCAAAAATTACTAAAATCCCTATTTTGGGGTTCAAGGTCATTTAAGGTCATCAATGTTGACATTCCTAAGAAGCTCGTCGCTAGTGCTTGCTATCATAAGCAGGATGTCTGTGCCTATCTGCAACTGCTTTCATGCAAGACGAGGCAATATCAGTAAAATAACCACGTTTAAGATGGGTACCTTTTTGCGCTTGAGTGCGGAGGCCTCTTCGAACCTCAGGGGTCGGCACTTAACTGGACTGCTAGTATCTGCGTTTAGTGCTGAAAATTTCATAGGCAAGTTGTCTTGATCTATCTTTAGGCATTTCGTCGGAATTCACTCATGAAATGTGCGCTGAAGCCAAAAATTGCGAAAAATTTACTAAAAATTCCTTGGGGGGGGTTAAGTCGCTTAAGGTCATCGATGCTCATAAATATATAAAGCCCGTGACCAGTGCTTGTTATAAGCAACATGTTTGTACCTATCTGCAACCGTTTTCGCACTAGAAGAGCCAACAGCGGCAAAATAACGTCATTTTAAGCCTGTGGCTCGGTAGTTTGTGTGGCTCGGTAGTCTAACGGTAACGTGTCGGACTTGTAATCCTGAGGTAACTCATAGGCGCAGGTTCGACTCCGCACCAGGACACTGCCGGGTAACGACCTTAGGCAAGTTGTTCACACACATGTGCCTCTGTTACCAAGCAGTATAATTTGGTACCGGCTTCACCGCTGGGACGTAAACAGGCACACCGCGCGATACACTGGCCCCGTATCCGTGGTCTCGCAGTGTAAAAACTGGTGTCTGGCTGAGGGCCTTAGGAAACGGAGATCAGCGCCGCCCTATAGGCCGTAAGGCTCGGGAAGGACTTTACGTTTTTTTTACGTTTTTGCCCATCTTTGAAGCTCTCGTTTGAGGAGAACCATTTCACCCAAGGACACGAAATTTTGGGACGATACACTAGAGTCCTCGGTGCAGCCAACAGTGAAGATATCGTGATCCTAGCTAGCTTGCACCGTTTTGATACAGATCACAAGTGTGACAGACAAACGGATGGACAGACGCCTAGACGATGGCTAATACGCGCGATGCATTCTGCTATTGCGCGTAATAAAATGGACTGACTCAGTTCAGTTGATTTTAATTTTGTCTGCTTTTATAGCATTTCATATTTAAAATAATAGTGACAACCTATACGCCCTACATATTAGCAGCATCCAGGTGTTACTAAAAAGTTATTTGCAAAGATTTGATACATCCTGACCTGGAGACATCGTAACACTTCTCTTTTAAGATTAGCCCATCTCTAGCCAATTTCACAGACGGAAGTAAATTCAGTTGCTATTTTTAGACGCAATGAACCGTTATGTAACGAAAGTGACAACAAAATTCCTGTGAAATACGCCGTTAATTATTTAGGCATTTTAGATATACATTGTTGCTACATAATTGTTAGACATGATTAAACTATTTTCACTAAAACAACAAAAGAAAGATGGCACAGATACAACAGCCAGGACGGGACAGAAGAAAGCTACTGCTGCTCAGCTGAGAATCACAAAAGGTAGATAGGAAGAACCAAAAAATCTTACGTACCAGTCATCACTGATCAGTACGGTTCTATGACAGAAGAGGGAACGTCAACACCGGGAACGTCAAAAACAGGAACTTGAACACCACGCCCCTGCCCTATGCTTCTCAGTGTGTTCCGGAACTTTAGGCTGAAGCCTCGGCCGTGGAGGGTTTTGATGCTTTTTGTGTTCTCAGTCTGACTTTAAATCTTTGTGTTGCCAACCTGGGGCCCCAGAATCTAGGATGCCCACGTTCATTTGACCATTTTAACCCCCAGTTTTCATACCTTTGCCTAACTGTATCTCTAGTTAACACTAAACCTTGTTTCTATTTCCTGGTTTGCGACATTTCCGGTTTTGATGTGACATCGATCTGTACAATCTTCGGTACATAACCTCAAACCATTTTGACATGTTGAAATGTTTGCGACAAAGTTTGCAACAAGTTTGTGTCGCCCTAATGGAATTTATTTTGTTACAATGCATGGGAAAAGTCTGCGGACTTTGTTGCTGACCAGTGGCCATTTTCCACTGGGTGATATTGTTCACGAACTTGTTAGCAAATAATTAACCAAAAGTTTGTGGACTTTCATGGTTTGCACAAAGTTTGCCGATTGCAAATTCAGCGTAATTGAATTTGAGCTAGTTTGAGCTAATGAGAACTAGCTGACATCCATGACACCCTAAGGATCGATGCCGGTGACAGGGTGGGATTAATGACCATGCCTATGCCCATGCTTTTGAAGGCCTTGGGTTTTAAGGTTATAGGCCGACTACAGTGAACATTGGCCTAAAAGTTGTTCACATTGTACAGCATAGAAAAATAATGCACAAAATCGGACATAAAAGCAGTAAAAAGATAGCAAGTACTAGTAACCTATGAATGAAATAAACACATATTTGTTTTGTGTATGTTGCAGATATAAATGAGCTTAGCCTGCCGAAGACATGCCAGATTGACTTTCCAGATCCCAATGATCTTCTGACGTTCAAGCTGTCTATATGCCCCGATGAGGTTATTCAGCTGTTGAGTTGCTACTGGCTTGTTTTGTTTCTGTGATTTGCTGTATTACCACTTTGTTTAGCTGTTAGAGCTCTGCACGAGCCGGGCGGCCCTGCGGCCCGGCTCGGCCCATTACAGGCCGGGCTGGGCTTGAAAATTTATTTTAGAAATCGGGCCGGGCCAGGCCAGGCTGGTTTGCGTAGGCTCGTAAAAATTACAGTTAGTCAGATTTGCATATTTTGGCGCCATGAAAATCTAGAGTTGTGGACTCTGGGCCCATTGTGTTGGCAAGGGAGGCAGAATGACACTTTCTGGTCCACGGTGGGCTCTGTCTGTCAATGGCGTCTTATATACTTCCACGCCTTTCACTCTTTGGATAGCGGCCATAGGGTGGCCATCGCATAAGCCGAACGTCAAGTGTTTGCAGTACCTTCCTGTAGCGCAGCGAGTGAGCGATCGCTCAGTGTTGCTGGATGCACTGAGTCTGTATCTGAACGTCGCACTGCTCTCTCACCAGACAACGTTGACAGCATTCTGTTTTTGCATAAGATAGGTTTAATCTTACAGATTCCAAAAAGCAGGTCTAAGGTTTTATTGTTGTTTGCCTACAGGACAATGAGTCAACGATTCTAACTATTTCAGTTTTGGATTGTTGTCGTTTAATAATCGATTGGTGGTATTGGTGCAAAACGTTGTTTTTTTTATTTTTGTCTACGGGCCGGGCCGGGCTTCAATTATGCCAGGCCATTACGGGCTGGGCCGAAATATCACAAGTACTTAGCGGGTCGGGCTGGGCCAAAACATCATCGGGCTGGGCCAGGCCGGGCCAGGCCAGGCCATGACATTTTGGCCCGTGCAGAGCTCTATTAGCTGTAGTAATATTTGGAATTATTCTAAAACTGAATTATTGCAGTTTTAGATCTTCGCATTTGTTCTATTTATTTTTTGAGTGCAGATAGCTGCAGTGGTATAATGTAAAACATGCAGCTTATTTTTAGTGTTTTCTTTTAAGGCACTTCTTCTGTATGTAGCTCCAAAGGATTTTGCTGCAAAAAGTTCATTTCTCGTTCGTCAAAAGGTGCAAATTTTCTCCAAAATTTTGCCACAAATCCTAAAATGTTGCCACAAATCTCAAATTTTGCCAGTTTTTCGCCATTCGAAATCAAGGCCCTTTCAGCAGTGTATAACTGCAACTGCTGTCAACTTACTTTATGAAGTCTTGCAAAACAGTTCTGAGGCTTTTGGCTTCCACTTTTTTTTCGTTTGTCAAAAAGTGCAAATTTACTAAGTTTTATCAAATTTCGTCAAAAATCATTATTTTTGACATGACTGCCAGTTTTTTGGTCATTTTGTTAGTTTTTTGTCAAAAACAAAATCCTTTGGAGCCTAAATCTATGGATTGGCTGCTGGCTTAGTGAGAGGCAGTGCTACTAGCCACACCGATAGCAGTGCATCGTCGTCACGTGGAATCAGGACGCAAACAGCAAGACAGACTAGATAGTGCTTGAGTTCAGAGTTTAACATTGTATAGTTAAAGTCAAAGTTGCATCATTTTATGTAACTGTTTCAAAGTGCTAATTGGCTTATTCAGTGTTAATTTGTCAATATTTTTTAATCTTCTTGTTGCCAGTGTTATCTGTATATTGTAAAAATAAAGTTTAAAGTGGATAAAATTGTGATGTCACTTACTACTAATAGCGTCAACATAGCATTTGAGAGAATTTGACTCTAGCAGCATCTATGGAGCATGGTATCAGGCAAAAAGACTTTGCTTGCATTTCGAGCTGTCAGTGTTATAGTACTGTAAGTATGCCGACTGTATGCCTTTTCCGTTGCACCAATCGCCGACAGCATCCGACTTCTGGTTCCAGAAGGCAAACGAGTTCCCTGCGCAGAGCATGCACTGCATCGACGCTACAGCGACACGCTAATCTCACATGCTGCAATACATGCCGTAAACAAAGTGTATTAGGTGACGTCACCATTTCGTTCGCACAACATTATTTTTAATGAAATTAATGTTAAGTGATGTTTTAATTTCAATTGATCAGCGTATTATTAATTAGCGTTACATTCTACACATATTTAGCCGATATCGTTTTTTCGTGGGACCTGGCTTTTAAAGTTTAATAAAACATTTACTGAATTATATAGACCAGTGTTTGCCTTTTGGTTCAGTATAATAAATTTTACATGAATAGTATCATAACCTGAACTTTATGCTAAATGCAGCTTCCGGAACTTGATGCTATTTATGTCTATTGTTCAGTGCACTTTATAACACTGTGAACACAACTGTTGATCTGATGTTAGGGTATATACCGAGGCGGTCAATTTGTATTCAGTTTTGTCGTCGGTCAAGCGTATCCACACGAGCCGCCAAAAGTTCGTTGTGACACGAAGGTTTACCATCCAAACATCGACCTTGAGGGCAACATTTGTCTCAACATTCTGAGGTCTGTTGTAAGAAAGAAGATGAACTTTTTAGTCCGCCAGGAAATGATAGTTTTCGGAGGAGACTTATGTTTTACTACAGATTTTTTAAAACTTCAGTTTGCCAAGATATCTGCGAGCTCCATCGGCCGATTGCCACAAACTTTTGCACAATGGTTGGAAGGGTCTTCCAATTTATAATGCAAATCCAAAATTTCAGGAGGCCCTCCATAAAAAATTTCAGGGCCTAAAACATGCAAAATTTGGCACATTTTTGGACAATATCAAACTTTGGCGACAAAAAAACTTTGGAATGGATAAAGATATTCAAAATCAAACAATTATTTATCTACCAAGATTCCTTCTGCATTCAGGGAAAAAGTTTGGTGAACATTGGTCCATTAACTATGAAGATCTTGATGTGGAATTATACCCACTCAAATTGACTATTTCGGAAGACCATATTTTGGCCCTTAAGGGGTGCTGCAGCCCCAAATTTTTATACATGCTAGAGAACGACCATGCTTGCTAGGACACATCCCACCAATGATGGGAGTAATTAAGTCTTCCCAACAATTTTTTCAAAGGGGGTCATGTACGAGGGGCATTCAATAAATTCCCGGACTACATCCTTAATACAATGACAGCAAATCGCACATTTCTGGCAGTTACCGGTATGTTACTTTTACCATTTTTGCCTTATGCAGTGCTCCGACACTGACATCATCACTAACTGACTGATGACACTGCAAAAGTTAGCAAATTATTCAAATACTTTCAAACATGATAAATTGTCCCTGCTGATTACTACAGATACTCTACAATAAATTTCAGCATTTTTTACGCCTTCTGCGACTAGAAATTTTTATGATTTTTTCTTGCATATGCCAAACGTCAACACCTATCATTTGTATCATAATAAATGAAACCATAGTAAGTAATGTGCAATAGTGGCAGTACAACTTTATAACAGTTTTGGTGTTCAACTGTCACTGTGTTCTTACTGAGAAGAACAGTCCCGGAATTTATTGAACGCCCTCGTATTGGCTTAAATTTCACTGAATGAGTGCTTTTAACTTTGGGGCTAGGGATAGCAAGTAATTGAGCAGAGTTCACGTGACGTGCGATAGCAGCGGTCCTGCCATCAGGGCAATCGTGTACAGCGTGCAATAAAATAATAGTGCATTTTGAAGGAATACACAAATTTGAGGCCTCCGTACGGAAGATGCCTTGAATTTAAGAGGTTGAAATTTAAACTGTTAAAAATGGACGTTCTGTGCAAAAAATCTAATGTTGTTACGCAGGTTGTCCAGGTTTATCTCTAGCTTTTGGCGCAATTTATACAGCCGAAAATTGGAGAAGAAAACACTAAAATCCCCCAATCGTTCAAGGTTCAATGCCATTCAAGGTCATTAAAGGTCATCGATGTTGATACCATTCAAAAGCTCATCACTAGTGCTTGTTATGATAAACAGCATGTCTGTGCATTTCTGCAAGTGTCTTCACACTAGTCGAGCTAATAGCAGTAAAATAACCACTTTTTAAGGGAGGACTCCTTTTCGACGCTCGCCTGCGCAGAGGTTCGAGACTTAAGTTGCTGAAATTTGAGCTTAATGCAAAAAATTTCATATGCAGATTGTCCTGGTCTGTCTTTCGCCATTTTGTCGCACTTCACTTTTAAAATGTGTGCTGCAGCCAAAAATTGTGAAAAATTTACTAAAAACCCCTTTTTGGGGGTTCAAGGTCATCGCTGTTAATAAATCTAAAAAGCCTGTCGCCAGTGCTTGTTATGATAAGCAGTGTGTATGTACCTATCTGCAATCGTTTTCACTCTACATGAGCCAATAGCAGTAAAATAACTACTTTTTAGGTGGTATGCCTTTTTGACGCCCATGTGCACAGGCCTCTTTGAACTTAGGGAATCGGGACTTGAACTGCTAAAATTTCTGTTTAATGCTATAAATTTCATATGCAGGTTGTCTTGGTCTGTCTCTAGCCATTTCGGCGCAATTCACTCCTATAAAGTGTGTCACAGCCCGAAGTCACAAAAAAATTCATGAGACCCCCTAATTTTGGAAGTTTAATGTTGTTCAGTGTCATCGATGTTGATAAAACTAAAAAGCCCGTGACCAGTGCTTGTTATGATAAGCAACATGTCTATACATATCTGCAACTGTTTTTACACTAGAAGAGCAAATAGCGGCAAAATAACGTCTTTTTAAAGGGGTTCTCTTTTTTGACGCTCACCTTTTGAGAGGAATGCCCTCACCCAGGGGCACAAAATTTTGTCGCGATAAACTAGAGTCCTTGGGGCAGCCCACAGTGAAGATTTTGTGATCCTAGTTTGCACCGTTTTTTCATAGAACGTCTAGCAGTGTGACAGACAGACAGACAGACGCCCAGCCTTAGACCCTGGCTAAGACGCGTGAAGCATTCTGCTGTCGCACGTAAAAATGGTTAAATACTATAGCTCTTCGCAGTAAACCCATCTCAGAGCTATGGAGCATCACTCGCCATATGGGATCACACAGTGTAGTGACACAGGTGGACACACACCTTGCCTTAACCCCAGTCAGATAAACCAGTACTCGATTTACCTACCCTGGAGGGATGGAAGGCTGAGTTGACCTAGGCGGCTGGTTACATAATGAGATGGTTTATCTGCCCGAAGGCAGTCACCCATCCAAGTACTAATTCGAGCCAGCGTAGAATAACTTCATTGATTTTATGAAATGTGCTACCACTGCGCCATGCCACCAACCCAATAGGGGAATAGTCCAACGAAACTTTGCCACGTGACGTGCCGCTAGGTAGGCAACTAGGCATGATAACATGGGTTCAACCTTTTGGGGACACCACCACCTTAAAATTTGAGAGGGTGAAAAACATCCAAAATTTGGCATGATTAATACCCTGTTTACACGATCAAGCAAACATCGAGCAAATATGAAATATGCATAAAGCATAGCTTACACGAAACGAACACTGAGCAAATGTCAAGCAAACATCGCGCTGGCTCATCCAGCTAACTAGAGCCAGCTCGTCGAGCCAGCTTCATCATGTAAACAGGGTATTAGGAAAACGTTTGACTTTGAGTGCCAATATCTCTGGATAGGTTGAAGACATAGACAAGCAGTAAACGGCGTTATTAGCTATCTCTTCTGCAATGAACAAAAAATTGTGAACTTTTTTCTGCTAACAAAAAAGTTATAGGCGCTCATGTTGACCCACCCTAAGTCAACAGTGTTTGGCGTATGCTAATGCATTTGAGTTCAGGCCATGCAACTTTGCTATGAGAGGGATTTTAACCCCGTAAATTTCCCTCCAGTTGGACTTATGGCGCTGGGCGGACTTATGTTTGGCTCTGCTCCAAATTTTTAGTTTGTGCCGTGTCTGGAACTAAATCACATCAGCTGCAAGTTCATTCAGTTAAAATGTTGAATGCTTCAACTTTAAGTAAGTAGGTAAGTGAAACGTACGTTTGTATAGCACATAACTTATTTATGCTGTCTTTTGTATTTGGCTTGGACATGTGTGTTTAATATGTTCTTTTTTATCAAACTGTTTATGTGAATAAACTTTTCAGCACTTTGATTCTTTTGGCTGATGATAGAAGGGCTCCCAGACGGCAAAAAAGTTTTGCTTCCAAAGTTACGGAATTTTGATGTCCCAGTGATTAGTTACGTCATGTGTTTGAGCAAATTAGACTCCCCAAGCTGTGTCTTATTTTCCAGAGCCAGCCAGTTTTTCAGCTAAGCCATCATCAGCCAACACAAGCTAATTATCTGTATTCCACAGAAAATGCGTTAGCCAGTGCCAGCTACAATTTGTTGTCAAATACGCTATGAACAGCACCAAATGAATTATCATCTCGTCTTGGAACTTGCAGTGTCTCAGTGTGAGGGCTACCTGCTGGTACCAGCTGTGTTCAGGCAGACTGTTATGATGCTGACTAGCTTTAGGCTTAGCATGAAACACGTTTTTGTCTGCTTCAGTTAACTTGTATTGCGATGAAGTTGTATAGTGTGCGGTGAATTTCACACAGAGTAGTGGAAAATTTATTTTGTTTGCATGCTGTGTTTAGTATAAGCCTAAGGCTTGCAACATTTTTCTATTTCAACTGAAAAGATTCTTTGCCCTGTGAGAAAATACACTGTGTTCCCAAAAAAAACATCCCCGACATTTTCGACAGTAACTTGAAAACCAACAATCAGATTTTGATAATTTTTGGCACAAGTATTCCTGACACAACTTGCCATCAAACGACCATTCAGTTTCCCACCTCACCCAATGTATGCTTCTGCACTACCTAGGAAAAGCAGACCAAACAAAATATGTGGTGAAATAAACAGAAAACCTGAAAAAAATATCCCTGACATTATTGATCGCAACTTGAATAAAAATTAGCAGATTTTAATAATATTTGGCAGAAATATTTCTGACACAGCTGGCTATTTACCACGTGTTTTATTTTCCATTTCACTCAATGTCTGCTTCTGCACTACCTGGGGAGAGCAGACCAAGCATAATACGTGTTAAAGTGAATGAAAAAAACGTCAATAAATTCCATTTATCTTAATCTGTCCTTCAACAGCAGATCCATTACAAGGTTTGACTGTCATGCAGCAGTGTGTCTAACAGATAAAGTTTAGGAATGTTTGCGAAGTCAAGAAGCAACTGCTAGAACCTGGATTGGTCTGGAGCAGAACATTATCGATACTGCTGTCAATAAATGGAGAAAACGTCTGCTTGCGTGTGTTCACATAGTGGGCCAACACTTCAAGCAATTTTACTGCAGGCAGTTGAAAAATGGACAACTGAATGAAGTGTCAGCCATAGTGTCAGAAATGTGAACAAAATGAGTAGCTGATATAGGAGAGAACCAGCCCCAAGATATAGAATCACCTCTGTGAAAAAGTATCCCACATCCAAATAACCTTATACTATGCCTAGCTACAATCGACCCATTAAAAAGTAACCCCCTCAACCCTAACTCGCACTCTAGCCTGCCTAGCTAGGGTTAGGGCTAACTCGCACTCGGCTACGCTTTGTTTAGCCCTAGCTAGTCCTGGTGCCCAGCCCTAGCTCCCAGTCGCCCAGGCTTTGTTTCATCCTGTAGCCTAAGCCTAGTCTGTCTCTTTGTCCAGCCTTAGCCTAGCCTTAGCCCCATCGCCCGGTCTTTGTTTCATCCAATCAGCCCGTTAGCCTACAGCCTAGCCAGCTATGTCTCATATAAATCGCTCATTTCTCGCCCATCCGCATTTCAGTCTATGGACAACCATCGAACGAGCAACATGAAGCCGTATCAGCTGAGCGACGACAGAACAGTGACTGTGAAGAAGAAGGAAGGTCAGCCAACTGTGACCATCAAGCAGAAAGACTCCGTGGACAAATTCTTCGAGTTTACACCTAACCGGTGAGGATATTACCACAATTTTCCATCGTATTTGTTGCCTACATCGTTTCGTAAAGCACATATTAATACAACCCACTAATAATTTCGTCTGTGTTTCTGCTGACATTGCTCAGTTTCGCCTCGACTTTGACGAGATCGATGCTCAAGTCATCGCAGTGCACAAGAACGCCAACGAAAACGATCCACCCGTCAACTATCGCCAGCATATCAGTGGTGGATGTTACGTGTCGGTCACCACGGGCTTCAAGTGCGTCGATTTTCGGCAGTTCTACATGCCCTATGGCAAGACCGAAGTCAAACCAACGCGCAAGGGTATCGCTCTGCGCCTCACGGAGTGGGACCAGATGAAGTAAGTGATGGAGCTCGTCAACAATGCCTATCCGGCGCTGGCCTGTGCTACTCCCTGCTACTTCGGAAACGATCACCAGAATCAGCTCGGGGCACTGGACTGCAGAGAATGCAATCCCTTCATGCAGTA
>Ga0209671_1006095_pt1 | contig 12305 bp, 5 predicted proteins | sample WorMetHERISLAND2_2_FD_187401 | JGI IMG/M metagenome (GOLD analysis project Ga0209671, IMG submission 187401) | Marine gutless worms symbiont microbial communities from Max Planck institute for Marine Microbiology, Germany - Olavius geniculatus... | ecosystem: Host-associated > Annelida >...
TTAGTCAGTTTAGTGGCCAGTATGTGTATGTCACTTGCGAGGAAAATCGAGTCGTCGATTTCTTGTCGCGTTAAAATAAGTTTGCTAGCGGTCTTTTTTTCGTCACTGTATCGTATTTATTTGTGGACCGTCGTGGTCATCGTTGTGTACAGCGACTTTGTCGGCTCTGGCCACTAGCCTTTCTCTTAGTATGTGTGCGTATCACTATTGTTGTATTGACAGGTACAACGTTGTTTCATTGTAAGGCGTAAGTAAATAGCCATAATAATATAGCTTACGTTACGTGAGGGTATTTACCGTACAGGTGTGTACTTGTCACAAGGGCCAGCATTAGGTTATAACCAATCAGAGCCTGTGCGTTCGAGTTTTGCACCGATTTAAGTAGGACATGAGTTGAATCTGAGCCTACTATTGGTTAGGCCAAACAGTAATTAGGTCGCCGTCCTCAGGAGGCGCGTAGATGAGCTGTTTTAAAAAACAGTTGTTGTGCTGTTGTGGACCGCTTCAGGTCGATGTGTGGTCTTTGTGCGTGGCATACGAGAATGCCAAGGTTGTATAGCCTTTGATTTGGCTTTTGTGATTATGTTAGGGTGACTTGTGTAGCCCCTAGACATAGATCTGAGTAGATTGGGAGGCCCGTGTGGATCCCAGGAGAGCGCTGGTAAAAGGATGCTTTTGTAGGCCCTTATAGCGTATAACGAGGGAAGGAGACTTCTGTGTGTGGACTCAGAGTCTGAGAGCTATTTGAAATGACTAGTATTTAGTCCCTTTTGTGTGGCTTGTTTGTATGCAGATTATTTACGATTGTTTTCCTGTGATATTTGATGATATTGTATGATTCATCACTGTCACTTGATTATTTGATGTGAAAGATAAAATATTGATTGTTGAGCAGTGAAACTGAACAGTCTGATGATTGGCTGAGACAGTTGACTTGCAGCTACGTCTGCTAGCATATTTAACTGTATAGTCTGATGTTTGACTGAACTCTATGATTTTGCAGCTGAGGCTGTTTGGATAGTGAACTGATATTTGTATGTCTGTGTTTATTTCGCTATTGGCTTTGCACTTCAGTTTTATGTCGCACGCTTGTATATAGTTGCTTATTAAATCGTATATTCATTTTATTTGCAATTTGTGTCTGTTTACTTGAGCATTAGGCCTAAGTTAACTATAAGCCTAGTTTAGCAATAGGCCTAAGTTCAACTCCCGTAAGACAGCCTCACACTGATGATTTGATTTTTACTGCTGCGACTGCTTGATTGTTTGACTGTCTATTCGTATTTCTGTTCTATTTTCGTTTATCGGCATTGCACTTACATGATAATTCGCACGCTGTAAATATTCTGCTTGTCAAATCACATTATCGTTTTATTTTCAATTTTGTGTCCAGTTACTTTAGCATTAGGCCTAGGTTAACTCTAAATTAAGTTTAGCGGTAGGCCTAGGATCAAACCCACCAAGACAACCTCACATTTTGAATGGTTGCTATGACAACAGGGGTCGTTATGGGGTAAATTTAAATGACACCGTTAGATTGTCCGACACCGAAAATAAGGGGTAGGAAAACACAGCGCGCAATCTTTTACGGGGATTGAGTTATACTGCTTTGAAATCCCCATAGGTCGTGATGCAATATTTTTATAAATTGGCTAAAATAGGGGAAGGAGTTATCAGACTTTTATCCTAAACAAACTGCAATGGGACTGATAAATATCTAGACTGTTGAATATACAAATGAGCTTCGCAAGAAGCGGTCAAGATGTCAAGAAACAAGCAAGTATTTAAGCCCTATGTTCAGTCATTGCATGATTTAAGAAGAATCCTCCGGCGTAGCGTAGTCCTACAAACAACACAGAAGCAAGGCTACGCACAAAAACTAATCGGGCGACCGTGCAAACAACAAGAGAACGTAAATCCATCATTGTGTTTTCTCGGCGTCGGAGGCCACTGTCTGACTGTTTACTGTGTGGGACTTCCTTACTTATTTCACCAGCTGCTGTCAGTCAGCATAGAAACATTCTCTGACCCTGCAGCTATGATAGCTGCCAACAAGCCCCACGCGTCCTCCAAGACCGCATAAAACTAACAACAATCAACGGAAATCGTCGACTGCCGAAATAATTAAGATTATTTCATGACCTACGTAGTCCTCCTGTCGCTCACTGTAACATCTGGAGTGTTATAAGTGGCCATAACCTCAATTTACTCAAGCGTGACAATTGATTGCGTCTCGCGTTTGTATAGGCAGAACATGCCGTCGATCGCGGTCATAAATAAGTACTTTTCAAAACGGTCTACAGTGTATTATGCTTCGTTTCACTCGCACAATGCACTGTAGACTGTCTTGAGTTGTACACGTACTATTCTGCCCGTGAACTATCATCAACCGCCATGGGTTTCTATCAGGGCTGTTATTGGGCCTGATTTCCAGACCAAATCAGTGGCTTATGGGGTGTTTACACGATCCAGCAAACGTCCAGCAAACTTCCAGGAAATGTATTTAAAATACAGTGCTAATGCTGGACATTTGCTGGATCGTGTAAACACCCTATCACGGAACAAACTAATTTAATACGCAAACAATCAACGATCAGACAGCCACTTATTTATTAGCAAGAAATCTGAGATATGCTCAAGAGATGCACGACAGCAATATAGTAGCAAAAAGGACGTTTAAAAACGGTACCTCCGGAAAGCTCGCCCGCACTGAGCACAGCTTGTCTGCCTGCAACCGGTTTCAGGCTAGATTACTGGATGATAGCAGAATTCGCGCTTTTAGAAGAAGGTGCTAAAATTTGACGTCCAGTGCGATACTGTCGGGCGCAAAAGTGCGTTTGTGGCAAACTTCAAGTGCTCGAAAATTCTCAGTTTTGTATTCGACTGCAGCTGTGGCCTTGTGCAATGCAATATGGCTAAAGATAAACCCAAACTATTAGACTACGGGACAATTGTAGCCCACGAAGTCCACTTTTAGCCGGTAAAATATATGGAACTGTTCATGGGAGTTTATCAGTGCAATCGGATATTTAATAGAACTGTAGGCCTATCTGTGAGTGAACGCCTATTTGCATGTATCCAGTTATCCACTCTTTTATCCGTTGTCCGCGTAAGTGGAAAACATTAATTTTCGAATTAGGCTACGGAAGTTTCGACCCCAGAACGTTTCACCTTTTGCCCGCTAAAAATTGCGGACGACGTCTTCGCCGTTGACGTCGTCAGCAATTTTGTAGTGGGCGAAACGTCCTGGAGTGTAACGTCTTTGGGGTAAAAAGTACCGGAGCAAAACGTCAAAGAGACGGAACGTCCCGATACCAACATTTCTGCATATAGACGCAAGTCGATGTCGGTCTCGTGGCTGATGGCACCATGCAAGACTGCTGTTGGCAAGTTCCCGCTGACAGCTGACTGACTACTTTCTGCCGGCATCTCGACGGGGTTCCTAGACAGTAGACAGATAGACGGACCGACGGATTGCAAGTTTTAGTGGATCAGCAACGCGGCGGGAGGCCTTCAATTTCCTCTGTTTCAGGAAGAGCGGTGACATTGTAGCTCGGGGAGTGGGGTAGGAGAGACAATTTCCTTAGCCCAAATTTTGGGCTGTCAAAAATTGTCGGAAAATCTTCTTGTTGTCGGAAAATTGTCGTTTGAAAATGCAAAATGTGTGGCTAAAAACCCATTTGAAAAAATAAAAGTAAAGTTGTATTTTTGAGCAGCCATAATCTTCTCTGTCGGAAATATACAGTGTCTGTCAGAAAACTGCAACATTTGCCGCGCCTAATGGGGTGTTTACACGATATAGCAAACGTCCAGCAAACTTCCAGCAACCGTAATGCTGGACGTTTGCTGGATCGTGTAAACACCCTATAACCCATGACGCCTGTGTCGGCAACGCAGGCGACGCCTTTGATCCCGACTTATTTCCACAGAGAAAACATGAGTTTCGCGATATTCTGCTTGCAAAATTCCATACGATAACAAGCTCACTGTGGTGCATAAAATTTATGTTAACTTATAATTTTAAACTAAAACATTGCAGTTTAATTTCTGATAATAGTTTTGTTTTAAATTTACAATACCTTTCGGTGTATTAGGACTACAGGGGCCAAATTATATCATTGCACACACTACAGCGGTTAAGGTTTTTAAAATTTGAAGAACACTGAGCTCACCGTGCTGGAGTGCTTCTGTTTTCACAATAATTCAACTACAACTCGTGCGTCATGGAGCAAACGACGACGTAGTCTGTGCGATCTGAGCTTGGTTTAAGTACGATACCGCACTGTCTGGAGTCTCGTACTCGTACTCGTACTCGTAAGCTCGTACTGCGAACTGCTTACTCGCTTATCCACACCAGATACAAACCGCAAATTATGGCGGCAAAATTTCCCTCTACGCCGCTGAGTTTCAGGCGTTTCTCCCACTTCTTCTAACTACAGACCTGCTCGTTGCGCTCCCATACAGTCAGATGGAGACAGATACAGTAGATAAGACTGCGTGAGATCGAAGGTGGGCGGTCAAGGTAAAGTATCCATGGGCGATTGATTGACGGACATATATGACTAGACCATACAGCATGCGGCTTGATTCATCAGCTGAATAGGCTAAAAGACGTTATGACTGAGAAAGTGTATACGACATAACCCCCAGGACAAAAGCCCTTACGACAAAAACCTTTATAAGTACTCCCATGCGACAGAACCCTTACGTGTATTAGCAGCTTTTCATATCGCCAAACACATTTCATATGTGTAGCCAAAAGCCGTACGGATGAGATCTACGGGTGAAGTCTACGGATCACTAGCGTGCGACGGTGCATTAACATACTACGGTTCAATAGCATGTCGCAATCGCAGGCTACGTGGCAGCAAGCTACGTGGCGCGCATGCGCAGTGCATGCGCACTAAGCCCGTCGGCGCATATAAAAGCGTCGTCTCATAGGTTCACTGGCACTTGTCACTCCAAACCTCGTATCCAACACAAGTCAGACCAAAATCAGCTGGTAAAAAGGAAAAGCATACCGTCGACGAACCCTCGAAACCACTCTACAACCCAGCAGTAATGGCAGATAGCAGCCGTCGAGCTACGGATCTCATAGTCGCAGCGGCAGCGGTATGTTCCGGCATAGTCACCCGTCAGTCTTAGTCGGTATTTAACAATAATCCAGATCACAATGCAGTCCCAGTACGTATTGAGAAAGCCAGTTTACGTTACAATGGCGCCGTCAACGTGTAGCAAGAGGCTGGTAAGAAGAATGTGGATGGCCATACGGACATAAGACACTGACGCCGGCAACATACCGCACGGGTATGGAAAGTGAAGACAGCGGTGATAGCTGTGATGAACCGGACGCGGCGACGGTGACGACGGTGAAAAAAAGACCGTTTCCCCCACATCCAGACAAGGACAGCCGGATCAATATTCACCGTAGTACGCCAAGCGATCAAAGCAAGAATGTACGGATCAAAACGAGGCTTACTCGTCTGCAGCTTAGTGATAGTCTGACGGCGACGACAACCGAAAAACGACGAATCATAAAGCACCGACACCGGCCACTCGTCAATCGACTCAAACACAGAAAAAAAAACCGTCAAGAGAATCAACGGATTCAAATAGTGATGACGAAGTACGACGAATTAACACCGTTTGAGACTTTCTAGGCACAGTTCAAAACTAGAAAGCAGTCATAGCCAGCAGACCTCCGCTAAAGCCATGTTGTTTCGACACAGCTTGTCCGATGAAATTAAACAAGGGGAAGTTCTGAGTGCGATTCAAACTCTGATTCAAGCTCTGAGATGGGATCATTAAGAGCTATATGCACCTTTAACCTTTATAGTTGCATTTTCTACATTGACCTAGTTCTATGTGACCTAGAAATTCTGATTCAACGCCATGTTGTTCGCCAGGTGCTAGCACCATGGCGAAAACGGCGGTTTCCTTTAAGGCCCTTGCTAACGAAAATTTCAAAGTGATCCAGAATCCAGGATTCCTGCCGTATCACCCCCAAAATTGAACCACTGGCAGTTTGTGCCATGCCCGACATACCCTCAACATTTCAGAAAGATCCGCCTATCACTTTTTGAGTTATCTTGCTGACTCACAGACAAACAAACAAACAAAAACCGGCAAAAACATTACCTCCTTGGCGGAGGTAAAAACTGCGACGGATACAATAACAACAAAAGAGCTTGCATATCTCCGTGGCGCACTGGAGAAAAAAGCCGGACAGGCCTTGTGGGACTGCGGATCAGAAGTGACGGACTCATTGAAAAAGTTAACGGCATTTTGAAGCACCGATTCGTCGCTGCTAACATGGCTGACAATTACCGGATCAAAGTGCGGAACAGAAGACGTAAACCCAGTGAAACACTCCTTTGCCTTCATTCCGACATTCGACGGTTAATTGTTTTAGCCTTTCCAGCAATAGACCAATACTACCGAGAAAGCATTGCCTGTGACTACTTCATCGATGCACTTGCTGATCCGGACTTTGCAGTAAAGGTGCGCGAACGAGCACCGGAAAAACTGGATGACGCGTTACGGATAGCGTTACATCATGAAGTATAGACCAAAGACGTTAGGACACAGAACCCGTGCACCGGCAGATAAACATATCAGGAAAGCCGGGAAAAACTTGACCGTTCAACTGCGAAAGGGAATTGACAAATTAGAGACCCAAATACAGCAGCAGTCAAGTACACCGGCAGGTATATTATAACTGCCGACGGATACAGCAGTAAAACCGAGTTATGCGACGGTTACGTCGCCATGTACAACTCGTCCAAACCGAAAAGACACAGTAATATCTTATTACGGCTATGTGGATTAACTAGACACATAAAAAATGTCCGAACCCTAGATCCGGCAGCAAACAGAAGACTAACGGATCATTGGCAAGCAGACTGATACATGTTAAAAAAGCCGAACATTCATCACAGTCAAATGCAAGAATTACCGTATCCATGCTTTACTTGACACCGGCAGTGACGTGACGCTCGTGAACCGTGCGAGCAACGGACCATCGCAGCATGCAACGGTAAAAAAACTGTTAATCGACGGTGTCGCACGGATCCGCCTGAATTGCAATGGTAATGAAGTGGTCACGAAATTTGCATTTTCCCCCGACCGACCCCCGTTGCCATGGCAACGAAATTTGGGACAAAACTGGCTATAACTTGCGTTGTGTAAAAGATATCTGCGAGGTTTTTGTGTCTGTATGGGGGTTTTCGGGGATGGGCCAGCGAATGCTGTTAATCGAATTTTACCCCTACTGACCCTCGTGGCAACGGAAACAAACTTTGGGATGTAATGGGCTCTAACTAGACATATGTACGATATATCTCCGAGATTCTTGCATCTAACAAGGAGTTTTGAGGGTATTTAGATTTGTCAACATCGACGACCTTCAACGACCGTGAACCTCCCAAAAAGGGGGTTTTGCTGAATTTTTTTTAGCAATTTTTGGCAGCAGCGCACATTTCAACACTGAATTGCGACGAAATGGCTGGAGATAAACCAAGACAACCTGCATATGAAATGTTCAGCATTAAACGTAGATTTTAGCAGTCCAAGTCCCGACCGCTTAGATTTAAGGAGGCCGGCGCAGGCGGTTGTTAAAGACAGCTACTCCCCTAAAAAGTGGTTAATCTGCCGCTATTGGCTTGTGTAGCGTGAAAACGGTTGCAGATAGGCACAGACATGCTGCTTATCATAACAAGCAATAGTGACAAACTTTTTACTGGTGTCAACGTCGATGACCTTGAATGACCTCGAATTTTTAAAATAGGGGTTTAATGTTTTTTTGCAATTTGTGGCTGTGGTGTAGATTTTAAAAGTGATTTGCGTCGAAATGGATAGAGATAGATCAAGACAACCTGCGAATAGGAACTGCTAAGGCTGTCGCGCGTCTCATGAGCTTTGCTCAAATTACTTGTATCAAAACTTTTTTTCACGACCCTATTTGGTTTCAAGGACTTTTCAGGGCTTGGACACAAATGTAAAAACAAAAACTTTCAAGAACCTGTGGCCATCTGATGCTGCAAATACTTGGCAGTTTGAAATCACTTTCAGCGCACCGACTGACATCAGACTGTTAGCTAATAGCCAGCGTTACGTTAAATCAGCATAAAAAAGCTAAAAAAATAACTGCACAGTACAAACTGTACAGCTACAGTAGAACAAGGCATTGACAAGTCAAACTGAACAAAGGAAAAGCCGACCGTACCACCTACGTCCGAAGCCCAGTCTCCGATTTCCAGTCACGAAGAAAAAACGATTTGTAAGAGGTGAGACAGTTCCAGGCACGCTATGTTAACGGAACGCTGTCTCGGAAGCTACAATAAACGCTAGTATAACAGACATCGCACGTGGTCATTTCGCCAAGCGATATAAATAGCTACTTTTCCATGCATGTGGTCATCTCGCCAGGTGATATAAACAGCTACAGAGTAAATCAACAAAAAAATATCGGACGCAGGTTTTGCAAATATTTCTCACAATAAAAACGCCTAGCTTGGGAAGACACGCTATACAGCCTATACAGTTCCTGTTACAGTACTGACCTTCAAGGTCATTCAAGGAGAATAATTTTCATGTCACTTGAAAGCCAATATGCGATTAAGCCTATTTATTAGTGATCAGCAGCAACTTAGGCCCTATCTCGTACCGTTTAACCGCAATAGCGCGTAACGGCCTTCAAGGTCATCCAAGGTCAATGATTTCCATCTAACCCGACAGAGCGTATGCTACTTCCTATTAGTGATTAATAGTAACCTATGCCGTATCTCTCACAGTTTCCGAGATATGGCCACTTATAGCTTGAAACATTTCACTGAAAACTGCGGCCAAACTGCTGTAGATGGAGACATGGTTACTATTGGCAAGCGATCACGTATGTCATTGAGTTGTCGTCTGTCACTCTGTCCCCGACGAAAATACCCAAAATTTTCCGACGGGGGTCACCCCTTCCCAGACAATACATGCACCCTTTTAGGCACTTCCGTAGCGCCGCCCCTGATCGAACGTTAAGAAAACAGTACCAATGGGAACTGAGTGCGGTTTAAGTCATTATAGTGCAAAACTGTGAGAAGATTGTTTTTGACTTACCGGTTGTGCAGAGCGGTAATAATTCTCAGACTAGCAGTAGGCAGTAGTTAATGCTGATCCGGGTAGATTGGGAATTCTTAGCAGCGATATTATGCTGATCTAAGAGCACTCACTGATCGAGCAATGGCGCTATTGTCTTCTCGACGCTATGCAGTATGCAATATAGAGGGCAGACTGACGCACAAACAGACAGACGACGCTATATTCATTGCTCAAGCTGGACTGTACGAACGCGAATGTGTTAGACGACGAGCGACTATTCCTTCGACTAATTATGATTATCGGTCAACAGCGAGTATTTCGGTTAATCCGCAGCCAGCCGTACACAGACTCGCTAATCTACAGTCAGTACGTAAATTACGCATAGCGCCGGTCCCGTCCGGCCAGTCTTCCAGGCCTGTTCTCTCTCGTAAGTACTACCGTCCGGCCGCCCAACGGCGTACGGGAAAAGTCTACTCCACGGCGGCGGCCGGGCGGAGGGACTCCAGGTAGCCGGGATGAAGGCCTACTACGGAGTGGGTCAGATACCGGGACGCCCCGCATACAGCCTGGAAGTGCGCGGAGAGAGTGTAGAGGGAGGCCGGGCTGCTATTGCTGCTGATGCTGATGATGATAATGTTGATGTTGCAAGTTTCCAGGCAGCTGCAGCAGCCGGGTTGCCAACTGGCATTTTCGGGTGCCAAATAAGCTAACTCAAATTTGGCATTTTCAAAAGCATTTGGCGGTGAAAATTCTGGTTTGGCAGTTTAGCGTTATTTTTTATATCCGGCATTAATTATAATTATAAGAGAATTTTAGGGTAACTGTATACCTAGTACATACTACATAATATAAATATACAAAACATTAGTTTATACGCGGATACGCCTGTTAACGGCGACACGCAATGACTGACACTTCGAAAAACAGCAAAAATCATTTTAAAATGATATCACTCACCATCACATCGCCTAACTGTCAATGTGATGTTAAATAATATCAACTTTATTTTGTACATTTATATTTGCTGTTTTATTACTAACATTATGTTTCATCGTAAGCGGTAGCTGGTAAATAATTGTTCATTTGTTCTGCACGACTATGAAAATGCAAAGTTTCGAAGATTTTTGGGTCACGACCTTAATTTTTTGGGGTCTCGTGACGTCATCGGTCACTTGACCATTGGACTCGGCGTGGTCACTTTCCTATTGGTGATCACTGATCTATGCGTCTATCTTGCGCCGTTATGGAGATAGCCCTATAAATGCTGCGTTCCATTGGGATCGTGAGCTCGTGTCCACGAGAAGCGGAAACTGGTGATCACCATCGTGAGCGTCCCAAACACTGGAAGTAAATTGGCGGGAAACGAAGGAAACGAAGTCGTAAAATGCAATAAACACTGGATCTATCTTAATAGCTTTTCCACTCGAATATATACGCGTACTAATTTTAAAGTAACCTACGTTTAGTTTGAACCAAAATCCTAATTAACTTCGCACCAAAATAAAAATTGCTCGTGAGAAAGTTTTGCACAATACGAACCTTTCCGCACTGCCTATACAGACATCAGCTGCGACTGCGAGTGTCATTCACTCTACATGGCGACCTATATCTTACGCTTAAATTACAGAAAACTCATATATTCATAATAATGTGTCACGCAGCATGCTGATTACCAAACAATAGCCGTTTATTACAAATTATTGCATTTTACGACTTTGTTTTCTTCGTTTCCGTCGTTTCCCGCCAATTTATTTCGTTCGTTACGAAAATGGAGGTAGTCGCCAGAATCACGAGTACACGACTTGTGTTCACGAGTTTACTGCGCATTTGGGATAGAATCGATCTCGTTATCACGGTGAACACGAGTTCACAATCCCAATGGAACGCCAAAAGCTTCAAATTTGCGTTCAGCCCATGTTAAGGGCCAAAAGTTCCACTGCGCATGCCCGGTGTCACGTGACCTGTAGATGGGGAGTCAAAAATGACTACATAGGCCTATTTGGAGTTCCCGATGCCATATTGCCTATTCACTATACAACTTCTATGGGGCTACGGTGACGATTAAGGGTCGTTTATAGGTGAAAATTTTATACAGGAGCGTTTTTGGCCAAAAATTTCGAAGTCCTTTTTGGGCCTAATTTTCGACTTTGGGAGATTTTTCGAGGATTAGATATTAACTTTGAATTTTTTACCCTTAAAAACGCACACCCTTACCTGAAACCGCGTCGTTCGAGCCATTGCCAGTAAAAATCCGCCGATCGGTATGACCTGTAGGCCGGCTATTAAAAAGGCATATGGAAATTTTAAAAATTCTGTTATCTTTCACCCCTTTGCCGAGAAGCCCCCAATGGACGGATTAGCACGAAAGTTTGCACTGGGGGTTGTCTCGCGAACGTAATCACCTGTTTCAAATATTTTGTCGATCGGTTGAGGGGTCTCGAATCTGGGAGGGGTAGAATTTTACCATTCTCCATTTTTCTCCATTGACTTAGCCGGTCGCCATTAACAAAGGGCTGCGCAACCGCGCGCCTGTGATTTGCCTTCAAAACTGTGTAGGCTTATTGCTCTGTAGGCTCACAGTTGTAGTAGTAGTACTAGGGAGACCCGATTGCAAAATTTATTACCCTGTTCCAAATCCGGGTAATTGGTACCTTTGTGGCGAAATTCAGTGCTGCAGGGGAAATTCAACTACAGCAATTTTTGTTGACGGACTATATACATATTTGGCATCGCAAACACATTATAGACGTTTTGTATGAAAAACCTAACTTTGTGAAAAAAATATTGAGTAATTTGATGTGTACATGCCACTTCACTGTTGTTTTTCCTTCAAGATGTAAAGTTAACAAAAAGCGCAGTTGTCGCTAGGATAGCCGACGGTAGGCCTACTGGTTGTTAGTGACCTTCAAGATCATCCAAGGTCAATGACTCCCATCTCATCTGACAGGACGTAGTGATTAATAGTAACCTGCGCCGTATCTCTCACCGTTTCTGAGATATGGTCAGTTTTCCGTTGTATCAGGTTTTTATTATAAAAAGAAACGTATATACATCTAATAGAAACTAGGGAAAAAAACAAAAACAGTTCACAGAAAATCCACAGTTCACGCCACACACGTGGTCTCATCGTCTAGACTGTCTTGGCCTGGCAGCAGCACCCCTAGCCGCGCGCCCCAGGCTGCAGCGTATCTCGCAGTCATTAAGCGTAGACTCCACTG